>Ga0065711_1035154_pt1 | contig 22723 bp, 11 predicted proteins | sample Hoacrofraction12_FD_59098 | JGI IMG/M metagenome (GOLD analysis project Ga0065711, IMG submission 59098) | Hoatzin crop microbial communities from Cojedes, Venezuela - Epithelial fraction 12 v2 (version 2) | ecosystem: Host-associated > Birds > Digestive system > Esophagus > Crop | place... | reverse complement strand
AAGCAAAGAAGGCATTCAGTAGCTCTGCCTTCTCTGCATCCTCCGTCACCAGGACACCCGCCTCATTCAGCAGCGGCCCCACATTGTCCCTAGCCTTCCTTTTGCTGCTGATGTAGTTGAAGAAGCACATTTGTCTGGTGAGAAATTTGGCAACTATGATCACTAAATTTTTAACAACCAGGATGTTCTGGCACTGTTATTCCACATCCTGGGTGTCCAGCTTCATTCTTAGATGTCAAAAGAGGCAGAAGGTGAAGGGGCCTTGTATGGTGTGTTAGGGATGGCGTGTCTAGGATCACTGTCTTGGGTGCTGGTATGAAAGCACCCAAATTAAAGCACTTTTAACTTATCATAGAATCATAGAATCATAGGTTGGAATAAACCTCTAAGATCATCAATCCAGCCATCATCCCAACACCACCATGCGTACCAAACCATATCCCAAAGTGCCACATCTACACGTTTTCTGAACATCTCCAGGGATGGTGACACTACCACTTCCCTGGGCAGCCTATTCCAACGCCTGAGCACTCTTTCAGCAAAGACATTTTTCCTAATATCCAATCTAAACATCCCCTGATGCAACTTGAGGACATTGCCTCTTGTCCTATTGCTAGTTACCTGGGAGAAGATACCAACACTTGCCTCACTACAACCTCCTTTCAGGTAGTTGTAGAGAGCAGTAAGATCTGCTCTCAGCCTCCTCTTTTCCAGACTAAACAACCCCAGCTCCCTCACCAGCCTCGTTGGCCTTGTCTGGACATTCTCCAGCACCTCAATGTCCTTGTACTGAGGGGCCCAAAACTGAACACAGTACTGGAGGTGCAGCCTCACCAGTGCCAAGTACAGGAGCATAATCACCTCCCTACTCCTGCTGGCCATACTATTCCTGATACAAGCCAGAATACTGTGGCCTTCTTGGCCACCTGGGCACACAGCTGGCTCATATTCAGCTGACTGTCGAGCAACACCCTGTTATAGTTTGGCTGTGGCTGGTACAAAAGGGCCACGCGGTTGCTCTGCTGCCCCTCCCCTCGCTGGGGTGGGGAGAAGAACGGAAAGAAAAAGGAAAAAACTGGAGGGTTGGGATAAGGGCAGTTTAACAGAACAGCAAACAAAGCAAACACTAACAACAACAATACAGATAAGGAGAATACACAAAACAAACAGCAGAATGCACATAGCAACTCTCACAGCCCGTTGCCGCGCACGTGCTCCTGAGCCGCGATAGATTTCCTGCCACCCTGCTTCCCCCCCAACCAGAACCCATCATGACAGCACATGGTATCAAATACCCTGTTCCATTTGGCCAGGTTGGGTCACCCCACCTGACTGTGTCCCCTCCTGGCTTCTGTTGAAAATTAACCCTGTCCTGGCCAAATCCAGGACACACTCCAAGGCCCTTTTCTGCCCGGCACCTTTCCAGCCACTCTTCCTCAAGCCTGTAGCATTGCATGGGGTTGTTGTGACCGAAGTGCAGGACCCGACACTTGGCCTTGTTGAAACTCATACAGTTGGCCTTGGCCCACCCATCCAGTCTGTCCAGATCTCTCTGCAGAGCTTTCCTACCCTCAAGCCCCACGCAACTTGGTGTCATCTGCAAACTTGCTGAGCAAGCACTCAATCCCCTCATCCAGATCATTGATAAAGGTGTTAAACAAGACCAGACCCAAAACTGAGCCCTGGGGAACACCTCTTGTAGCTGGTCACCAGTTGCATTTAACTCCATTCACCATCACTCTCTGCGCTTGACCATTTAGCCAGTTCTTTATCCAATGAAGAGTACACCTGTCTAAGCCATTATTATAGACGCTCGTGCTCAAATCAAATTGAGAAGTCAATTTTTCATTAATCAAAGTGAATTTATTAGCAAGCTATAAAAGAGCAAAACAGCGCTGGGCGACCAGGGAGTCAGTGCTCCGCCAACAGTTCGCACCAATAACAGATGCAACCCCTCTTTTTATAGAGTTCCCATTTCCTGCATACATGACTTTTGTTATTCTCTGTGTTGTGTTCGTGCTCGCGCAACTAATGGCCAGGTGGTCGTTGTCTGCCTCTCAGTGGTCGCTGGGATGAAGGCCGAAGTGTTTCTCAGACGCCCTGCTGTCTGCTCTTTCATCCTCCAAGTCATTGCTTTGCTTATCAGCAGATGGACCATCTCCCTTCTGCAAATGGTTGCTTACTTTGTTTACTCCTCTGGATGTCTGTGGCTCCAGCTTAAGCTACAAAGAAACTCCAACATTCACATGTGATTTCATGAACAAAGTTAACCCATTCATCACAGGGCTTCTCCTCTTTCTCCATCAGCCGGTTTGAGAACAAATTTTCTATGTATACATTTATTACACCATGAGCAGCCAGTTTCTCTGGGAGGATGCTGTGGGGAACAGTGTCAAAGGTCTTACTAAAGTCCAGGCAGACAGCATCCACAGCAGTCCAAGATCAGTGTAAGACCTCAACCAACCACTTCCCAGTTCTACAAAAAACGTATCCCCGAACAGGGCACTCTATGTGGCATTCTCTTATCTGGGACATTCTTCCTGCCTTTTATCATTTACTCACACCATGTATGGGAGGTAACACCTCTCCTCAATATCTTCTGTTGAGAGTGGAAAAAGAAAGGATCAAAACTTAGCAAAACCTGTACAGAATTTAGGCCTGGGTTTGTCAATAAATATTTGACTTAGGTCATAATATATAATTGTCACAGGGGTTGGAGGCTGTGTGTAAAGGAGCTTCTGGACAGGGAGTGTGGATGGGGTCCCAGGTGAGGCTCATCAGGGTATTCAAGCCCAATGAGTGCCCTCAGGTCCCTGACAGTCTGTGATTCTCTTATCTGTATTTCTAAAGACCTTGAAGTGTTCACACTGCATTCCCATGCAGAGGAGTTACATCTTTGTACAGGTTGTATGGAACATGTGGAGAGAAGAGCAAATGAACAAAGTGAATCTGAGTAAATGTCAGAACTGTCATATACAGGGGTTGTCTTTATTATTGATGTGGGAAGTCAGCTGCCCTTTTTCCATCCTCTCTGCAAGGCAAAACAAGTCATAAAACTGTAAGTTTGTCTCGGAAAAAATGTGCACTATTTCATTTAAAACCATATGTTAAATCAAAATAAGATATGGTCAAATAATATAAAAAAACAGCTTAAAACAATCTGAAAAGCTATAGTCATTACCTTAGGATTGCTAATACTGTTTCTTAGGCTAATAACTTAAAATTACTTGGTTGATTGCTTGCTATTCTCTCAGTTGTATCCACAGGAACAACTCACATTGAAGCAAACAGTTGTGACAATCAAAAAAATCACTTCTTCAAGCAGTATGTTCTGGCTGTTTGAAACAAACACAACAGAATTGAATTTAAACCTCTACTTCAGCCACTATAGCTGAAATATAAGCGTAGGCCCACCTGCACCTGTGGTTTGAGGGAGGATGTAATAACCACACTGCTAAGAGTCAAATGAACATTTGCCCTGTGCTTACCCAGGGTTGCTGCAGATTGTGTCGGCTCTACATGTGTCCCTAGCCAATCTCAACACCCCTTTCCTGTTTTTCTCTGTGAAGTCCTTTCTGCCTGCCTGCCACATGCACATCTAATTGATCCCCCAAAATTACATATTTCAGGAGTATAATGTTGTATCTTTCTAAAGTAAATTAGAAAAAGAAAAAAAGACCAACCAAAAATGTAGAGTTCCATACTAATGCTTTTATTTTCTTTTCCATTACAATCTAGATGAAGCATGTACCATCAGTTCACTTTCAAGGACACTTTTACTAAAGTTTTAAAGGTTTCTTTTACTGAACTTCTTTAAACTTGGGATGTCCTCGTGATGTCATATTTTGCTTTTGTTTATTTCTGATAAATGCAGTTAAATATTGGTAAGAGCCTTTTACAACTTTTGTTACAAATCTGATGAAAGTATTTTCATTTTCATTATTTAATCATTAACAACAACTAGAAAAGCATTTCTCTGCAGCCTCTTTATTATTTATACTAAAAAGTTTGTGTTTAATTAAAATTGTAATTAAAATAATTTAATATGGAAAATATGTAAAAATACTCATGTAAACAAACTTTAATATTTCAATTAATATTTTCTTTGGTTCGTGTTTATTTTTATTGTCTGTATTTGTTTTGATGAATCTCTTTTTTACTAGACAAGGCATAGATGTTCCCATCCAAATATACATTCTTCCAAACTAAATACCAAAAGAAATGTGCTAGATTTGATTCTACTTTCCTGCTTTGTCCATTTTTTTCTCATTTTGAACTCATTCTGTGCTATTAGACAGTCAAAGAGAACCTATGGGTATAATTTATCTTACTCTCAATAGTGCACTTTGAACCTGGAGGAATTTTGGTGTCATATAAATTGTACATAGCACAATAGAATGGCAGTAGGTCACTGTCCTTTTAAAAGAAACTCCAAAGAAAATGAGGTGATTGTAACATCAAGTGGGCAATCAGTAAATCTTACAGCGATGCTACCAATATTAAAGCTAAAATGTTACAGTTAGGGCTTGTCTGCCCTAGAGGAGACAAAGAGGTTATAACCGCTGGGTGAAGTACTTTGAAATACTGGTAAATCGCTTCGTGGTCACATACAAATGCACTTTTTCTGTTTGGCTTGTTTTGCTAAGAACTGTATGTATTAGCTCACTCAAAAAACCTGTTGACTATGACTTGGTTTCTTCCTCAGAAGATATAGACTTGTATAAAACTGCTGGAACTGCAGGTTTGAAAATCTCCCCACTAAAAATTTCCACTAAGAAAAGAATGATTTATCCATTTATTTTTATTAAGTGACCTATTTTAGTTAATTAATTAAAAAAAAAAGTCCTAGGCTGTCATGAAATCCTTCAAAATTGTCAAAAAATATATTTTTATTTAAAATCAATATTTTGATTAAAATGCAAAATATTTCTTGGCTTTCAGTATTGAGGAAAAATTGATTCAGACTTTTTTCATTCTGAAGAAATTCATTAAGTTGCCATACCGAGACTTTGGAGTCATCAAGAAAGTTTACTCACTGGAAGGACTGTACAGCAAGAAAAATAAGGAAGAACTGGACACGTATTTTCAGAAAAGCATCCCATATTGCCAAGTAAGGCCAATAAAACCATGACTCACACACAGGAATGTTACCTCACCCAAATGTAAAGGCCATAAGCAAGTAGTTCTGAGAACTACAGAGCAATTTGGTGAACCATCGCAACCGATATACTCCTTTTTTGTTGTAGAATAATGTAATCCAAACATTGAACTATATGTAAAGTACTGAATGAATGAATATATGAGAATGACTAATGCTACCTACAAAGAGGAAAAAAAATAAGGGATATGGCTAATCTTCTCAATTGTTTTTTTATATTTTCATTCTTTTTAATAGGTTTCTAGCAGGGATTCTCAAGAAAACAGAACCTGTGACTGCTTGAAATGAAAACAGAAAGAACAGAAGGCCATAAAGCGAAACTCAGAAGATCTTTAAAATGAATGGCATAGCTGTACGGCTGTGATAAAATAGAGATGTTAAATATCTTTAGCAGAGAATTATAGAATGGTTTGTGTTGGAAGGGACCTTATGGATCATCCAGTTCCAACCCCCTTGCCATGGACAGGGACACCTTCCACTATACTGCATTGCTCAAAGCCCCATCCAGCCTGGCCTTGAACACTTCCAGGGAGGGGACATCCACAACTTCTCTGGGAAACCTGTTGCAGTGCCTCACCACACTCAGACTAAAGAATTTCTTTCATACAACTAATCAAACTCTACCCTCTTTCAGCTTGAAACCATTATCACTTGTCCTGTCACTTCATGCCCTTGTAAAAAGTCCCTCTCCAGCATTCTTATGGGCCCCTTCAGGTACTGGAAGGCTGTTATAAGGTGTCCCCACAGCCTTCTCTTCTCCAGGCTGAACAGCCCCAACTCTCTCAGCCTGTCCTCATAGCAGAGGTGTTCCATCCCTCGGATCGTTTTTGTAGCCCTCCTCTGGACCCGCTCCAACAGGTCCATGTCTTTCCTTCTGATGAGGGCTCCAGAGCTGGACTCAGGACTCTGGGTGGGGTGTCATCAGAGCACAGCAGAGTGGCAGAATCACCTCCTTTGACTTGCTGGCCTCTCTTCTTTTGACACAGCCCAGGGTCTGGTTGGCCTTCTGGGCTGCCAGCACACTTCGCCAGGTCATGTTCAGCTCTTCATCCACCAGTACCCCCAAGTCCTTCTCAGTATTGCTGCTCTCAATCTCTTAATCCTCCAGCCTGTTTTGATACTGGGGGTTGCCCCAGCCCATGTGCGGGACCTTGCACTTGGCCTTGTTGAACTTTCTGACGTTCAAAGGGCCCACCTCTTAAGTCTGTCGAGGTGCCTCTGGGTGGCATCCCTTCCCTCCAGTGTGTCAAACACACCACACAGTTTGGTATCATTGGCAAACTTGCTGAGGGTGCTCTCAGTCCCTCTGTCCATGTTGCCAACAAAGACATTAGACAACACTGGTCCCAATATTGACCCCTGAAGAATGCCACTTGTCACTGGTCTCCACATGGAGACCATCAAGCCATTGACCACAACTCTTGAATGTGACCATCCAGACAATTCCTTATCCACTGAACGGTTCATCTATCAAAGCCATGTCTCTCCAATTTAGAGACAAAGATGTCGTCTGGATCTGTGTCAAATGCTTTACACAAGTCCAGTTAGACGACATTGGTTGCTCTTCCCTTATCCACCAGTGCTGTAACCCCATGATAGAAGGCCACCAACTTTGTCAGGCACGATTTTCCCTGAATGAAACCAGGCTGGCTGTCACCCATAACCTCCTTGTTTTACATGTGCCTTAGCATAGTTTCCAGGAGGATCTACTCCATGATCTTGCTGGGTACAGAGGTGAGACTGACTAGACTGTAGTTCCCTGGGTCTTCCTTTTTACCCTTTTTAAAAATGGGGGTTATGTTTCCCCTTTTACCATCACTGGGAACTTCATCAGACTGCCACAACTTCTCAAATATGGTGGACAGTGGCTTCGCAGCTTCATCCGCCAGTTCATTCAGGACCTGTGGATGCATCTCATCCGGTCTTATGGACTTGTGCACCTTCAGGTTCCTTAGACAGTCTCAAACCTGACCTTCTGCTACAGTGGGAAGTTCTTCTTTCTCCCAGTCTTTGCTTTTGACGTCTACAACTTGGGAAGTGTGGCTGGAGCACTTGACAGTGAAGACAGAGGCAAAAAAGTTATTGAGTACCTCAGCCTTCTCCGTACCCCAGGTAATCAGGTCTTCCATTTCCTTCTGGAGAGGGCCCACATTTTCCCTAGCCTTCCTTTTACCACCAAGGTACCTGTAGAAGCTTGTCTTGTTGCCATTAACATCCCTGCTTAGATTTAATTCTATCCGGGCTTTAGCTTTCCTAACCTGATCCCTGGCTGCTCTGACAATTTTTCTGTACTCCTCCCAGTCTGCCTGTCCTTGTTTCCACCATCTGTAGGCTTCCTCTTTGTTTTGTCCAGGAGCTTTTTTATTAACAGAGAAGGCTTAACTTCAAAAAGGCTTAGCAAGGCCAAGATTCCACAGCTGACAAAGATGATCAGAGGATCAGCATACACCAGGCCTAAGTCTTACATTAGTCAATGCTGTTGTGCTTCACTCTTTCTTGAATAATTCATGAACAAATCAGTTTTTACTGCAAAAGGTCTAGTCTTGTGTATTTCTTGTATATTTCTTATATCTTCTTACAAAAACCTCCGGAACGAAATATGTCACAAAGAGTGATCTGCTTATCATTAATAAACTATAAGTTGTGTACTTAGAGAAAGCAAGGGAAAGACATGCAAATATGTCATCTTTGTTTGCAGTCATCACAATATTGTTTGGATTCACATCGAATATGTCTATCCAATAAGAGTATCAATTTTTTTATTTTACATTATTTAATGTATGAGTTCTTTTTATTATTGTTTTAATGATGACATGATTTAATATATATAAGCCCTGCTTTGTAATGCATTTTCTTGTCTATTTCCCTTTTAATGTCATTTGATCACATTATGTAGAAGATATTATAGCCATTATATCAAAGCATTAATGTCATGGGCAGAATAATGTCAGTTTTTATTAAAATGTTATTAATACACATTTATTTTAATGTCTTTATAGAAAGAACCCTGGAATATTAAAAGCTCTACCTATCTTTACATTACATGCTGTGTATTGTAGAGTGTTTTAGATATAAATCAGAGAAGTCATTTGTCTTGATTTTAAAAATGTTTTATGACTCAAAAAAGTTTAAACTTCCAAGTTTGTTCTACATTAATTGGTAGCAACAGTTCGGGGAAATTGAAATGATACTTCAAATTAGGTTGCTGACAACAAAATGGAATGGAAAGAGTGAATTTTCCATTTGTTGCGTGGAAGGCATCTAATTCTTTGTGCAGACTGGTTGTTCCCATCAACATTCGTCATGCTTGGTGTTGATAAATTTACCTCATGTGTGGAAAGATTGCATAAATCGACAAAATGGACAAGTCTTGTATGATAACTAGCACTGAGCGAGTAACTGATGAAGAATAATTTATTTAGCAGAATTAAAATATTCCTGAGTTCTTTATTTTTTTTCCTGTTCTAACTGTGGACCATGTCTTCAGTGAACAATATCTAGCATACTTGTTCTTTGGACAGGATAGACTGACAAACAAGATACATCCATAGCTGGGGGTAATGTCAAAGCATGCTGTGGCAGGATCTAAGCTTTGAGCTAGGAGCCAAGATTTCCATCACTCCCCTCCCCCAGGAAGGGAGAAGGAAGGAGTTCTGGTCCAGCCTGGAATGGGTAGGAGAAGGAGGAAAAAGAGCCAGCTTTGTAGCTGCCCTGCTTGGTGTATCTCTAAGGAGAGGACTAGCAGTGGCAAGGAATTAGCTTGCTTTATCAAACTACCTGGCACATGCTTTTCTTTGAGAATAATTCATTTCCAAATACTTCCCACAGAAAAAAATCAGTTTATTAATTAGAAAGCTATGTGATGTTGTTTCTTTTCTTCAGATTGACGAACACAACTGATTGAAAGGGACTACTGTTTTAAAGTTGTAGAGTTGTCTGTGAAAGGTTCAATTGATATTACTGTCTGCTAATATTGCTTTTTGAAATTCACTTGTGAATGTTCAGGCTTCACAGTTCACATGTGCATTTTGTCAGTATTTGGCGGTGCAATGCAAACATAAAGGAAATGCAACTAAGTTAAGGTATTTTAAAATTTCTACCAACATTCATGAAACATTTTCTTCCTCCTGTTTAGCATTTCAAGCATGCATTACATTTATTTGAATATCATCCATGTACAAGAATGCACTAACCATGGTTTATTTGAGAAGTGACTATTAAACGTGTCTATGTATTTTTAGAAAAGAGAAAAAAAAAAATTTTACTATTTATTTGTGTACTAAACTGTCCCCGAGACTGCTCTCAGAATACCAACTGAAACCAGTCTTGGAAACTGTTATATTTAATTATTGACTATTTGAACCTTTAAATTAATGCCTCATGTAATCTATATATCCTGAAAAGATCCAATTTTTTGAAACATTTTCACTGAAGTAACTACATGGAAATTTCTAACCAGACAGAAATTATTTGTAATAAAAAAATTGTAATGGATTTGTCATCTCTGTCTTGAAATTTGAATCTGAGGACATATATATTCATCAATATGTTGCTACAAATCTTCTGGAAAACAGGTATCCCTGTAAAACCATCTTATGTGAATATAGTGTATTACTGTTTGTATTTACATTTAAAATTCTCAACACATAAAGTTATAAATCAACTTGTTTAAGTAATTTGATGATAATCTAGCACTACTTGGTGAAGGACAGAAAATTCCTTTTAGGCTGTAATTGAAAATTAATTATTTGGATATTTGATATGAATAAAAATACTGGAATTTAAAATATTGAGCTTAAGAACTATCGGTTCATTTTATCTTCCTTTTACTTCCACCTGTTATGAAGCCTGTAGAAAGGCTATTCAGTGATATTCTTTAATAACATTCACAGACAATATTTTTAGACAGAATTTTTCTCAGAATAGAATATAATGAATTACAAGTAGTTAACTACTTTTATCTGTGTGACTGATAGTGTAATAACAAAAATTAATAGTTTCCTTTTACTGAAGGCAAATAATATAAAAGTAAAGGACCTGGGTAGTCTCTTGGTTATGTTGTCTTTGTCTAGTTACAAACAGCTGCCAAATCCTAGAGATGGCAAGCTGACTGTATTCCTATTTTATCCCTCCTCTGTATCACTTTTCAGCTGATGACTGAGACGGAATTGTCATTTCCCAGATCAACGCTTCACTTCAATGTTTAAATTTCTCATTTCTGTGTTTCCACACATATCCCATTTCTTCTCTGTGCTATTTCGTTTTTCATAATAATAGTAAAAAAGCACACTAGGTTATTACAGGCTAGATAACACATATGCTTAATTTTCTGTACAATATATTTTGTTGATAAATCCTCCCAAAAGGAAGCCACTGTTGGATTAATAGAAACCTATGCACATTTATTAACCTTCAAACCAATATAATGTTTCTATCATTCAATGGGCATTTCTTGGAAATTAACGACAGAAAGAGGGAATGGCAGTAGTAGTCTAAACTATTATGTCCCAAACTGTCCTGTGTCAATATTGCCTGTCGTGGTTTAACCTGGCAGCTGGCAACTAGGACCATGGAGCTGCTCGCTCTCTCCTTCTTACCCTTGCAGTGGGATGGGGAGGAGAATGGGCAAAAAGTAAAACTCGGGGGAAGAGATAAAAAGAGTTTAATAAGACAACAAATAAGTAAATAATAATAACAAAAACAAAAACAACAACACAAAAGAATATGCAAAACAAGTGAGACACAATAAAATTTTTCTCACTGCCCAATGACCAATTGCACAGCCGGGCAGCGACTGTGGAGCCCACAGATTTCCCAGAGCTTGCAGACTGCCCAGAGCTTGTGGATTTCAGATTTTGAGGATTTCACCAAACTTGTGAAGTTCACAGAACTCAGTGAACGCATAGAAAGAAGGCTGAACTCACAGAAAAGTTCTAACTCACAGAGAGAGATGAACTCCTGGAAAAGAGTTACTGCCCCCCAGCTGACCCCCATTTACAAATGGAGCATGAAGTCTATGGTATGGAATATTTCCATTGGCCAACTTGGGCTGGCTGCCTGCCTGTATCCCAGCTTCTGCTCACCTGCTCATTAGCTGAATATGGGAAACTGAATAAAGTCCTTGATTTCTTAGCAACAACTAAAAACATCAGCATTATCAACATTCTTCTTGTACTAAATCCAAAACCCAGCAGCTACTGGGAAGAAAACTAACTCTATTCCAGCCAAAACCAAGATATAGCCTAAGACAGTACATCCACTTTTCATGCAGCAGATCATATTGTCCTTTTATATTGAAGACCGTATCATTCTTCAGCTGCTTCTCACAGCTTGCTACCGATATCTCTCTCCCAAGAGAAGGAAATGCAGAGAGACTCCTCAATTATTTCAAAGCAGTCAAATGGGCTAGTTGAAGATGATGATGATAATAGGAGTAACCCAGCTGACGCCATCCTCAAACCAAGTGAAAGAAAGTGGTTTTTTTGGGGTAACAAAAACCATTGTGAGTTTTGGTTTCCTTAAACATCAAGGGTAGGTAAAAACATTTAGCTACCACACAGGTAATAAGAAAAAGAAGCTCAAGAAAAAGAAAGAGAATAAATCTGACAATGCAGGTTTTATAGCACTGCCACTAATGTTTAACTACAGCTTAGGGTTTCACAGCACCTCATGTAGTTGGCATGGCTGTTTCCAGCTGGTGAGCTATGATGAACTGGGAAGGCTTTAAGAAATACTACATTTTAGGTGCTAATCTTAACACAGACTTTTGAGTACATTTTGATTGCCCATTGATGTACGAACACAGCTCTGTGTTCTTTATTGACACGATTTGTGAGGGGACAGAAATTTTATCTAGGTAGAAGATAACACTAAATTCTGTAATTGATACACATTTCATTTTAATATTCTTGATGTTTAAATGTCATCTTTGGATCGTAGAATCAGAGAATGATTTGGGTTGGAAGGGACCTTATAGATCATCCATTTCCAAGCCCATGGGCAGGGACATCCTCCACTAGACCAGGTTGCTCAAAGCCCCATCCAACCTGGCCTTGAACACTTCGGGGGGGGGAGGGGGAACATCCACAACTTCTCTGGGAAACCTGTTCCCATGCCTCACCACACTCAGACTAAAGAATTTCTTTCTTACAGCTAATCTAACTCTGCCCTCTTTCAGTTTAAAGACATCACCCTTTGTCCAGTCACTTTATGCCCTTGTAAAAAGTCCCTCTCCAGCTTTCTTGTAGGGCCCCTTCGGGTACTGGAAGTCTGTTATAAGGTCTCGCTAGAGCCTTCTCTTCTCCAGGCTGAACAGCTCCAAGTCCCTCAGCCTTTCCTCATGGGAGAGGTGCTCCAGTCCCTGGATCATTTTTGTGTCCCTCCTCTGGACCCGCTCCAATAGGTCCATGTCTTTCCTGCATATTTCCCATTTTCAGATTATTCCCTCTCCTTATATCATTTAATACAAAAATACCCTTTCTTCTAGATCTGGTTTTGTTTGTCTAATTCTGTCTCCTATACCATCTGTGAGAGTTTATTTACCACCATCTACTGCAAAAAAGGTAGCCTCTCCCTTTACATCTTGCTTGTACTTCAACTGATTACGCTGTATATTATTAGTGACTCTGCATACATTCGACTGTGCCTTCTGTTCAGATCAGATCTGTTGTTTGCCCAGTCTGTTCATGCACACAGAGAAACCGATGTATTCAAAGCTCATTTATTTTGAAGTATTAGATATTTAGTATTATATTCAAGTCTATATTTTCTCCTGAAAACTATAGTTATTGAAAAAGTTAAATGCTGATTTTCCTGCAACATGTGGATAGATTGAAGCTTTCACTTCCACTTTTCTACACCAACGTCCATTAAAAATTTTTCAAAATATTGTCTCAGTATTTTCCAGTTCTCTGCAATGTTATTACTAGACTGGCTGATGTGCTATTTTTTGTGTGTTTTCTTCAACTCACAAACTGAGAGTTAGATTTAAGAAATCTGGAGTTAGGTACCATGAGCAGAGCCCAGATTTTGTCTGGTATTTATGACCTCATGACTTTCTGCCTCTTGTTTCAGCTCTTATGCAAAGATGGTTTATATTTGCCTATACACAATATTGCCTAGAAGCCCCATTCAATAAGGGACAAGAGAGCTATACACATACACTAAAATTAGATGAGTTTGTGATCCAGATTAAATAGTTCTTGATTACAATTGTCATGCAAAATTAGCCAGTGCAATGGTTTTGTGGATTTATGTGGGGTTTTGTTGTTGTTCTTTTGTTTTGGGCTTTTTTTTTTTTTTTACTGTTACTTTGAAGTCCTAAACCTGGAGTTTGCTGAGTGAACCCATCCATATCAGAGAAGAGGAACAGTTACACAGTATAAAAATCTTACAGCACAAAGTATCTTTGCTCTTTTTTTTTTAAGATGGTCAGAATAGAAGGATTAATCAACATAATGTCATGGCAAAGGTAAATGCATTTCCTGAAGTTATAAATAATCTGATTCTGGAAAAAGTCTTCTGAAGTAGGAGCGTTCTGCAAATTGATTTATCTCAATTAAATGAGGACTCCTGGGTTAAAGAGAAGCAGCCTCAAAACTGAGAAGTGGTTTACAGTGGCCAAAACACTCAAGCCTTCTCCGTGTGAGAAAGAAGGTCCATCTACATTGCTCTGGTCAACACAACAGGCACATTTATGTGGGCAGAAGTTAGGAATGTAATTGAAAATGAATTCTCTTGTGGCTAAGAGTGAGAATTATTGCGGGAGCCTGGGAGGATTTTGTTCTTGCAAGTCACCACATACAGATAAGGTAATCAAAACAGGATAAGTAAATTCCTATTAGACAATGTTAAAAGAAGAGAATAATAAAAAAATATGTTGCCTATCTGGAGAAGTCTAAAAAGAAAAGATGTCTTAGATTGTACCTGGAGGAAATGTTTAGGATTTCAGAGAGGCTGAAGAGAAGAGATGGATAGCTCTAAGGAAAGCTTCTAATTCAAGGCAAAATTTCCTTCTGTCTTGTTATTTTTATCTTTTTTTTTAATAAAGTGATGGAGCAGGGAGGACCCTTTTGAATATGTACACCATTTCCATCAAGTTCTGTAAGACGATCTACCCAATCAAGAGGTCTCTGACTAGCTTAACTTCTAGTACAAATTAGGACACTGCTTCAGCAGGGATGGAGAGTATTTCCATTCCTTCAGCTCCATAGCACTTGGCTATGTCATTTTACAGATGAATAAAGCTGCAGACTCTCCTTCCTGGAAAATAAACTTAACTGAGCTTGAATATTTTCATGCTAAAGACATCATCTAGTCTTTTATTTGTTGAATAACTGCTCTAACTGCAAAAAATAGGTTGAGCTATCTGTATATTTTTAAAATACAGAACAGATGATATTCAATGTGCCAGCTCAGTAGTGTTGCACTACCATTTGTACTGGTACTGCTTTCTGGGGATTGAGATTCCTTTCCACATGCTACCAGAATGCTGGTGGAGATCAGACAGGAAGTGCACTGCAAGTTCTTAGCTTGGTGTTTCTTTTCATGCCTTGTCAGAGACTGGCTATCTCAGCAAAGCATTGCTTTATATTGTATAAATTTGTACTAAACCATCTCTGTCAAGATTACCTTTACCCCTCTTCTGTTTCTTCAAGTTATTTAAGAATAATTTTTAACTTCACTACCACTTTTCATCCTCTGCTCCAACCATTGTGACTTTTCTTCAAGTATCCTCTCTTACATTACTTAGTGCTGGCTAAATAAATTCTACCTCTCCCAAAACCACAACAGAAGTAGTTAGAAAACATATTGAATGAATGCATTTAATGCTTATGTTGTTTATGTCTATAATGCTTCTGTCTTTTCTATTTTCTCTGTAACTCTTCTGCCTGGTGATTGTAGATCACACAACAAGCCTGGTTGACTCTTGTCTCTCTTTCTTTTACAAGAAAAATAGTAATATCTTTTTCAGTAACTGTATTTCCGTTACGCTAATTTCTATGCATGCTCATACTTTCTTTTTTACAATTATAGCCTACAGCTCACTCGAGTTCCCATTGTAGCTTGTTCTGGTCACACTGGCAAGTGAGGTTATGTGATCAGCAGTGAGATGACAAAAGGAGAACCTTGTTAAAAAATGAGGATAGCCCAAGAGTCATAAAATTAAATGGGAAAGTCTCTGATTTATCTGGGGCTTGCAAACTAGCATAACTTTCAGCAGTTCTAACAATTGGATAAGAAGAAGTCACCAGTATTTATGGCTTTTATGATTGTCCTAAATTGTTGTGGATACAAATATTTGCCTTTTACTAAGGAACAGAGGAACTATACCAGGACTTGCTTTCTAAAGTATATTTCTTCTGCAGCAATATTTTTTTCTGAAAGTTACACTATGGTAGAGCTTATTCCTGTCTATATTTTCTCTCAGGTTCCCTGAGATTCAATGTCTGCTTTTATTTCTGCTTGACAGGCTAGGGTGAAATCATTCCAATATATTATTTGTTTTCTCCTGAGTGAGCTCCAGTGAATGCTTGGCTCAAGCAATGCAGTGGCAATAAGGCCTCAGTTAATTCTCTCTTTATGCCTTCTTGGCAGTCACCATAAGGTACTGTAAGTTCAATTTAATGAAAACCCACTGCTGCATCAAGTTCCATTCCTGTCCAAACAGAACTGAAACCTCTTTGGTTCAACAGAACATCATAAGAAATGTGAATAAGAAGAATATAATGCTCTCTGGAAGGAGAAAGGATGCGTACTTGCTATACTTTTTTTGGTCCAGGGTGTCATAGTCATTCTGATTGAAATTGCTTTCCTTTGGCATAATCTTCCACTCTCACTCTTGAAAAATTTAAATTGTTCCTTTCTTGAGCTGTGGAGGATGGATCACTAGAGATTTAAGCATGACCAGCCAAAGGCCCTTAGAATTTTTCAGGATCACTATTATTTTCTTGTAAGACTTAAAATAAGAAAGACTTAAATAAAGTCATGACTAAGACTGAAAAGTGGAGGGGAAATCACAGCTATACCAACATAAAGATCCACTATATTGAAGTTTCCTGACTTGTCAAAGTCCCAGTTGTCATGATGAAGTGAATCCTGGCTACTGTGAGTTGACATGTAGTAGCTCTTCTGATCTTTCTGTGAAGGCAGAGACGAAGCACTGACTTTGAGTAGTACACGGCTTTTGCCATCTGACTGGGGCCCAAAGAGTAAGTAAATTGGGTAAGCAACATAAGCAGCAGTATCACAGAAGATTAGTTAAAATGACATTTATTATACAGCTGGAATTACCAAGGCAGAAGGATGCTTCATTTCATCAACACAGTGCTGATGCTGCTAAAGGTAATAATTCTTGCTGATATGTTAACTACCTACTGTATCCCTGTATAAAGAAATAAATCAGTTATACACATTTGAAAGTGTGTGGAAATTAATCCATATAAATCTGAGTCTAAACACTGCCTTTCTTATGCTTGTTATTCTGCCTTCTTCTGTCTTGATTCCAGCAGAGTTCAATGCAGAAAATATTTGTGAGCATTGATCTGTATAAATAATTAAGGCTGGAGGGAAAAAGGCTGAAAGGGAGTACTGTTTCTAGGAATCAGTATTTCCCCTCTCATTTTGACAAGATCTGGAGCTGTAAAAAGGAAGGAACTCCTATTGTTTCATTCTTGCTTTTCCACACATTCTCTAGAAATATTCTTCACTTGACTCATCTTTGGGTAGATATACAGTTCTAAGGATATTAATGGAAGAACAAAAGAACTATTAGCATACCTTGGAAGTTTGGAGAAGTTCCATACAGTCATCCAGAACTAATATAAAAATTCTAGGGTTATCCCAGCAATTTTCTTGTCCATTATAAGTGAGCAAACAAATGTAATCACGACCCTAGTTTAGGATTTGGCAATTAAATACAAATGTCCTACAGTAAATTTCCACAAAATCCAAGGTGAAATTTTAGATGAATAGAATCAGTAATATTCCATCAAAAAAACACTGGACAAGTTACAAGATTTGAAATACATTTTCATCCTAGTGTTCAGTAAAATTTTGCTGGGCAAATGTTGTTAACTTTAAAAATGCAGATTGCTGTCCTAATAAAGGATAACAGCTTATTCCAATAGTCACTATCCGTCATGGAAATTCATATTTATGGACTTCTTTGCTGCAGTCTATGGCTCTGGTATATCCTTTAGTAAGCAGATTTTAGAAAAAAATAGACAGTTATGGTATATTTATAATCTTTGCAGGCCACTGATCACTGATACGATGTGCTGTTATGCCTCTCAGATGTTTCTGCTATTGGAGATTATTTCATTGTCCAACACTGACAGTGAAATCACCTGCTAAGTAACCCTGTGAAAATCCTGCTGCAACCTATAGTGTGTACAAACCTGGTAATCTTTTCAAAGTAATCTGTGCATTTGTGTTTTTTAATCTATTCATTTAGGACTGAAACACTCAAATTCTTAATAGAAAATTAAATGAAATAAATAAATTTTAAAACAAAGATCTGCCAAAAAGAAGGCGTTTGCAGCACCTATTTATGCTGCTAGAATTTCAAATCAAGAAGCAAAGGTAGGAAAATTTATAAAAATGTGCCACCTATTTGGAGAGTGCATCTGCATTAGAGATTTAATTCAGATCAGCAAAAAACTTTGGAAATGTAACTCCCAATTCTTTCCACTTGCCCCACTTCTTTTGCATTGCAGAGTACTCTTGAGGCACGGATTCCTTTTGGATGAAACTTCACCAAAGGAGTAAAGGTGAAGGTTGTCTCTTGCTTTTGCTTGAAGTCTGTCCTTAAGAATGGTCCAGAGTTACTCCAGCATACCGGAGCATCTCTAACGAGGAAAGACGGAGGGAGCTGGGCTTGTTTAGCCTGAACAAGAGAAGGCTGAGAGGGGATCTTCTAAATGCTTATAAATATTTTAAGGGTGCAAGTCAAGAGGATGGGGCCAGACTCTTTTCAGTGGTTCCCAGCAACAGGACAAGGGGCAACAGTCACAAACTGAAGCATAGGAAGTTCCATCTGAACATATCTCTACTTTGAGAGTGACAGAACACTGGAACAGGTTGCCCAGAGGGGTTGTGGAGTTTCCTTCTCTGGAGATATTCAACACCCACCTGGACAAGGTCCTGTGCAGCCTGCTTTTGGTGAACCTACTTTAGCAGGGGGGTTGTATTAGATGATCTCCACGAGTCCCTTCCAACCCCTGTGATTTTGTGGTTCTGTGTTTCTGTGATAACTGCTAGACATGAGGAGTAATGAAACGTATGGTGTGGATGTCAGGCCCTCAGCACCAAGTCGTCTGCTCTACTAGCCTGCTTCTATCACAACACAGTACTTGCTAATCTAGAAGTGTTTTGATGTTTTCAGTGTTAGCTTTCATCTAACAGAGAGGTGCTGTGTACTATCAATCCCTGCCTTGACAAGTCGTACAAGACTGGATGAGCCTGAGACATTATTTATGGTTGAACCTGGAAAAAAAAATCAGGGAAATATTAATCATTGTGCTTCCATGTAGAGGCTGCTCAAACTGACCTAATTCTCTTTGGCCAGAATTAGCTTGAGGTCAAAGCTAACAAGAATATTGAAGTTTCCACTACTTTTAAATTCCAGCTGGAATGAGAAAATCCACAATTCAAACTTTTCCAGCAGTGTTCCTGTATATATGCTTTCAGGAAAGATATTGTAATCTGCAGAGTGCCTTATCCACCTTTGTTAAAACCAGCAATTTACACTGAAGTTTGATGTGAGGCGGTCTTTGCAAAATAGATTTCAGAAAGTTCATGTGCATTAGAGTTTACTAAACTCTAATAGATTTTCATTTGTATTTCATATTTGGACAAATATGTGAAGAAGAGAAAGATGAAGGAAAAAAGAATGGACACAGGCCATTATTTCTTCTCTAAAGCATTACAGATTTTTTGTTGTCAAGTATGTCTATAATAGCATATGAAGAAGAGGTACAGGAAGATGAATTTTGTTTTCTTTGAAGCACAAAATGGGAAATAAAAGGAAAAATCCTTTGTTTGTGAAACATAATGGGATTTGCTTGTGAAGTATATAAGGGAAATAACTTCTTTTCATGATTACTACAAAAAAATAAAATGCAGACATGTCTTCTCTGTTCAGTATTTCCTCAATTTTTTCCTCTTCAGCCTTGAAGCATATTTTGACAGTAAAACTAATTTGTGTTCTAAAAAATGAAACCTGTGTTTCTGCAATAATTGCTATATGGAATCAAAGAGAAATAAATGTTCATTTGCATATATCAGAAGGCACAGAGGCTTGCACAATATTTCTTTTACGTCTTTGTCCATATAGTTACATTATGTAGTTACCACCAACAATAATTTAATATTATTGTGTAAAGAAAGACCAAGTCAGCCAAAAACATTGGTGTCAGCAGCTGCTATAATATTGAGTTATAGCATTGTTAGTCTGATGAGAATCTACTGATAGATTAGCATAATATAGGATCATACTGAACCAGTGTCACATATTAATCAAAACAGATCTCCAGCCAGGATAACATGGTTCAAGAGGTTACAAACAATGAACTGCATCTCAAATGATATGAAATAAAAGAAGCAAAATTAGGTAAATAGGTGTATGTGTATATATGTGACAGAGAAAACAATGTGGGGAACAAATATCTGGCTGCTTTGTGACCGGTTCTTTTTTTTTGTTTTCTAATGGGAAGATTATTTGGTAATGACTTACTTGGCAACACATACCTGCAGATATTACTGTTTTAACCCAGCTCATGCACTGTACCATGCAATTTGAATTTTGCTGGTTCTGTTCTAGATTAAACCAAGTTTTTTTCTGTCACATGGCAGCCCTCCCCAAGCTAGAGGGGGTTCATCTTGGGAGCTGTATATATTTTGAGGGGTGGCAGAAGGTGAAGCCTTGGAGCAGCTTCATACTGTCCCAGTAAAGAGGGTAACAGCTGAAGGGGCTGTCATTATGCTTGTTAATGCTCTCATCCTAGCCCAGGAGCTGAACCTGCAGGATATTCTGCATAACTACAGCTGCTGACCCAACTACTCCCTGGCAGGTGGGACAACAGAAACAAGGTAGGTGCTGTCTTTAGTTTTCTGAAGACAGTTAGTAGCAGGATCTGCATGGAGTGTCCAACCGGTTCCACCTCCCAAGGTCATGCACAAGCCTGGAATACTTCCAAACTGGTGAATTTTTTTTTCTCCTTCTTCTCCTTCTCTTTCCTTCCCTTCATCTCAGGGAGAAGAATAACTGTGATATGATCCCTGAAAGCCTGATTCTGACTCTTTTACTCCTGGGATGAAAAGGCAGAAAAGCAGTAGCTAGAGTGGTGCACTCATCAGTTCCAGCTCCTGTAAAGGTCGACATTTGGAGCTGTGCAGATTCTTGTGATTTTCCAAGGCAGAAAGCAAAATGGCTGAGGTCATTCTATTTTTGCATTTATTTCCTTTCCTTCCTTCCTTCCTGAGATGAAGGGCAGGAAATTACAAAGGTTCCACACCTCGCTTCCTGCTTTTTTGCTTTTTTATCATCTTTTTTAGTGCCTCCTCTGTCGGAGCAGAGAGAGGGTGCATGTTTGTGTTTGACTGTCCAGGCTATAGTAGAAAAGAAGCAAAGCCCTTTCTAAAGAACACAAGAATAACCAATAAAGAAAAACAAAATTAAATCCTTTACAAAGCTTATTATAAATTCCCCCAAAGCTTACCATTGAAACTTCACCAGATCGAAAAAGCAAAGGATAATTGTTTTGCTCGACTAAACTGTGATATTTCTACATTGACTTCCATGTACTTGCTGCAGGCTGACAGGCAACATAAACCAAACGAGGCTTGTGTAATAAGTCAATCATCATTGAAATTGACACTATGCATATGAAGTATGGCTTATTTGCTCTTATTCCGTTTCATGTCCTATAATTTTAAAAATGCTAGGTAATTTTCTAGCCTCTGTTCAAATCTGGATGGAGTACTTTACAAGTGTAAATGGATGTCTGCAACCAAGTTGGGGGTCAAAGTTCAGAGGCAATAACTTAGAAAAGAGTCTACATGTTCAGAAACTCAATTTTTTGGCAAATACCGGGTATCCTTGTGGAATTAGATATTAGAGGGTAGAGGTATGGTTGTACTACATTATTTAGAAAGCGTTAGGACTTCCCTCTGACTATTTCAAACTAAACTGCCTTTAGTAATGGTGTATTCCCCATATAACCCCTTTTGGGGTTTTGAGCATAAGATATCTTTCACCTAGCTAGATCTTACCATACATTCCATCTTCCTTAATTTTTTTTTGTACTTGCAATATACACAATTTATTGAATTCTAATATCATAAACATATTGCACCTTGAAGCAAACAATTTACCACAATACATTTTGCATAATGGCCTTGCCATCTGGAGGCTTCATCAGGAAAGGTCGTATGCTTTTAAATATTTTCATTAGGGGCTTGCTATCACTAACTTTTTTCTAAGTATTTTAAAATCTCAACACAACTTTTTTGACACAGCCTGTTATCTTTTGCAGAACATCCGTTGCTTCATAAAAAAGATGAAACAACTCTGTGTCTTGTAAATTTTCCTTGAACATTCTGGGGTGAGAGAAATCTGACCGTGGAAACTTCATCTTTGTTTTTATAAGTATTTTGTTTCTAACTGACTAGCAGAAAAAAGGTGTTGTGAGTAGCTTTGGAAAACAATAGTGTCTGAAAAGCCTTGTACTAGAAGGAGTCGACAGTACAGTTTTATCTTCCAAGTTTATGTTGGTGAGGTTGGGTAATATCAGACAATTGATACTTGGTTTTTAGTTCAGGCAGTGGCAGAGACTAGTCATTGCAATTATCAAAAGTTGATTTTCTGTTGTCTAGATAGCTTTGTTCTTATTATTTACTGTTCAAAACAACTTTAGTTAGAAAATGTACATTTCTATTTTGTTCACGTCATGGATTACAATGGTGAAAGACTGGAGAAATATGAAATAAATACTAAATTTAACAGTGAATTGAAACATGTACTTGACTTTTTGATTCATATAATCATGGGGTTCTCTATAACATATCCCAGAATGTGGCAGAATAAAGGACAACAACTAAGCTGTTAATTTTATATGAAGACAATAACTTTTACAGTTTTCTTGTATCATCCATTCATATCATCCTTTACCTCTGCCTGACGAGAATGAAGACAAATTATAAAGGCCAATATTGATTCCAGAGCTGTCACCTGTATTTCCCAACATGTGACTAGCACAAAAGCAGTTCAGTGCAAAAAGGTACTCAAAATGAATAAAAATAATGCCTTGTTTATTATTTATTTTACCACTTATGTCCATATATAGCCCCAAGGTTTAGCAAAGATTCTTTCCATAGAAAGGGCTAGAAAAGTACCACAGTTGCGTTATTTGTGCAAAAAGACAAAGGAAATGGGAGAGATGTCATGACAGAGAAGGATAAGCATCCTGAAAGCAAAAGGGAAAGGGACAGTGCAGATACATGAGCATCATTCAAGAGAAGGTGTGTCTGCACCCTGAGCCAGTCAGAATCACAGAATCACAGAAT
>Ga0065711_1010541_pt1 | contig 22724 bp, 15 predicted proteins | sample Hoacrofraction12_FD_59098 | JGI IMG/M metagenome (GOLD analysis project Ga0065711, IMG submission 59098) | Hoatzin crop microbial communities from Cojedes, Venezuela - Epithelial fraction 12 v2 (version 2) | ecosystem: Host-associated > Birds > Digestive system > Esophagus > Crop | place... | reverse complement strand
CGAAAACATTGGACTGGTTAGAAGTTTTGATCATGATTTTCCTTTTCTACCTAAATCTATCACCTAATTTCTTACATGCAGAAAAGAGCCACAAACAGATATACACTGAAATAAATAATTCATAAGCATCACCTGAAAGAGAAAGTCTCCTGGCTGTTAGATGCGCTCACTAAAAATTTAGTGAAACATTTCAAGCAATTACTTGTGCGTTGGCCCCTGACGACCTTCCCTCATTTCAACGCCCACCCTGGGTTGCTGACACATGCCAGCAAACGAAGAACTAACGCGAGCGGCGCAGGGCTCTTCTGCCAGCTCCCAAGCAGAGGGGACTCTTGTGAACAGACTGAGTTACACAAGAAACCGAGAGAGTATTTCCCTTGTGCCCCGTCACCGTCGTCTCAGTAACCAGCTGACGACACAGTCAACCCATCTCGGACCCAAGCACTTCCCATTAAAAAGCTCTTAAGCCTCACGGAATCAGAAGTAATGGAATCCATTACATGCAGACAACGATGAAATATCACTAGGGTGAAGAACAAGGAGAAAAATATCATTCTCCATTATACCAAATGAAAATCCAAAGTCCCCACAGGATCATAAGCTCGTTGTGGCACAGACTTTTGCTGCCATGGAAGGCCAGAAAAAAACTGCAAAGCCTTGGGGTTTGGGATTGTGTTTTTTTGTTTTCCTTTTTAATACAATGACTCATTGATTCCTTGAAGCAAGCAATGAGCAATGGTTGTAGAGCAAGTATGAAACCAGTTCTCAAGGGGATGGATTCCAGCATCAGTGATGACTGCTTGTCCTCCAATCTCTCCTCTCTTTGGGAAAATCATTTATCAAGCACAGATGACAGAATTCTGATCTACCTCAATACTGAGGAACCCATTCTACATGGATTTAAACTTGGATGCGACCGAGAGCTGTCCCTCTTGTAAGACGAACCTTGTGCTCTCAGTTCACACTGGGCCTCCTCAATTTTCAGGGGCTCACCACCCCTCCTAGTGAGTCAGTTCAAAACCCTGCTCTGAATCCAGGAAGATTCAAGAGGAGGCCAGAGAGGCCAGCTTGAAGCCTTGCCTTGCTGTCAGCACGCTAACCCTGGAGCACTCATCATGCCAGACAGACGCAATGCTATGCACTTTTAATGGAATGAGTCTCTCAACTTGCCGAGGCTGAGGCCTTCAGGAATAAAAGAAAGCCATGCAGTGGGCATGCACGCAAAGATCAGAACGTGTGCAAGCCTGTGAGGCTCAGAACAGGGTACGAAAACCTACCTTTTCTTCAGGGTTATCACTCTGACAGATACAGGGACTGCACAGGTGGAATAAAGGTAGGAAAAAGCAAACTTTCTGATACAAAAGCACACATACAAAATCCAGTGAAATGACTTCTACCCATTGTAGTGGCAAATGAGAGAAGGTTGTGTGGGAAAATACTTGAGAAACTTAATTTTATGTACTAAACATAGCAAAATAATTGGATGCTGAAAGTAAGAGGGAAAAGGCGATAGTCTCAGCATCAGACAGGGCAGAATACCTGTTCTGTGTACAGCACAGACTTCTACTTAGCTTCACTTTCCCTAGGTTTGACTGAAAACGTTCAGTGCCAAATGCTTTTCGATGTCCAATCATGTTTTCACCAAAAAAAAATGCAAGGGGTAATACCTTTTTGTTATTTGTTGTTTAAAAATTGACCACTAGAGGCTTAAACATTCACCAACCCAGCAAACAAAAGAACAACAAAACTCAGCTTGAATATCGTGCCTCATGGAAACTCCTCTCCAAGCTCCTTGACTTTCTCCTTCCCTGTGTAGTTCAGAATCCAAGGCAGGACTACATTTCCCACGAGAGGCCAAGGCCAAAAATTCCTGTGACGGATCACCTCCCCTCTCTGGAAAAGAAACTTGGCTGACACAGCTGATGAGGAACCAGAGCATACTGAGGAGAACAGCAGCATGCGATACCTGGAAGTCCTGGCAGTGCTGGCAGCTCAAGCATTTTGGCTGCTAGCCAGAAAATTCTTACAGAAAAATTTACATTTTCAGTGAGTAAACTCACAAGAAGTGAACATAGTTTCTGTCACTGCTGGCTCTCCCACTTCTTCCACATTTCTGATGACCTCCTAAATCCCTCGTAACTTAATGGGAGAATGAGGCAGCAACAGGCTCTGTGGGTCTGGCAGAACTTCATGACTGAGACATCTCCTTCACAACCCCTTGCACCCATCCAGGGCAACTGGCTAGTACTGGAGGGGGTCTGGGACACAACCTGTTTGCAAAGGGTAACTCCGAAAGACACAGCGCACTGTCAGAGTTGTTGTGCTTCTTGCCCGAAGATGTTATATTTACCTCGCCCTGAACCACAGCATGGAAATAGGAGGACAGAAGAGGCTCTGGTTCTACTCCTGTCAAACAGCAATATTAATGATTCCATCATGGCCATTAGCCACAACAGCGTCGCTCAAAAGTTTCCAACCATTGGCAACCGAAACGCCTTCTGGAAGCACTTAAGAGTGACAACCCATCTCAGTAATCCGAACAAATCCAACACGAGAGGTGAATTTGGACTCTTTCAAATGCTATCTAAAATATTTATAGCAAAAATGTTAAGTGTGATACCTTTTCAGTTCTTCTGAGTGAAAGATCAAAGCAGAGAAGTATAAATATTTAGCAGTTTTTTCCCCCAAACTAGATGTTAATACTGAAGGCTACAAAAAGTATTACTAAAAATAACATTGCTGTCAAATTAACGGATATTTCATAATCCAGTAAAAAGGGAATTTATAGGAGAATTTAAAACAATTCGTTCTCCTAAGAAATTAAGACGGATGGGAGTGACAGCTGGTTCAGACGTATCTCTGTTGAGCACCAGCAGAAATCCGGGTCTACAAAGTCAGGTGGCAGACAAGTGCACGGCAAGGACCAGATGCTGCCTCAGGTACCTGTATAGATTTAATCCTTGAGACTCCTGGTTTTGTCCAGGAGCTCGGTGTTTACGTTCCCTTTACACTTGCTGAGAGCTGAGGTAAAGGGGGACATGGCTCTGGACTCGGATCAAGAACCTAAGCGATTATGGCAAGGTCGCACAGCGAATCGATGACAGAGGGAGGACTTGGATCAGCACAAGCACAGACCCTTTGAGTTACCCTTCTTTCAAGCTGTTCTTTCACCACACAAGCACTTCCAGCCACCCTTCTTTTCTGCTTACTGTACAGCAGCCCTGGAAATCAAACAGGCTACGGCAGTAAAAAAGAACTCATCCCATATACCAGGTAGGGAAAAGTGCAGAGCCAACAGCAGGATAACCAAATGTGCAGTTTGTTAAGCGACAAACTAATCCCAAATCAGGAGAAAACCGGAGGGGGAGAAGGTGAAAGGAGCAGGAAGAGATGAGTTAACCAGAGACCAGAAGACAGGACCCAAAAATCGAAAGCAGAGGTTAAAAGAAATTACTTGCCCTTTTTGTGTAAATGCAACAAATGATAAGCAGCTGCTCCCCTGGGCAGGCTGCAGCACTAGAAGGCAACTTAAAAACATTTGTACCTCTGCGTGTGCAAATATAGGGGGTTTCTCAACAGGACCTGTTAAACCTGGCGGAAATTCTGCAGCCGCTTGCACAATTAAGTGCTGCTTACTGTCTCCTTCCAGTCTATATGCTCTTTTTCCTCTCAGAATTGTCAGGTTTTATGAGCCTTAATCTGCCACCTGGATTTGTTTTGGAGATGCAGAAATTCCCCACTTCCCCTCCCCGAGGGGAGTGTGGTTCCACACAGACAGTCACCAGAAACCTGTTCTCATGGCTGTCTGACAGGTGCTGCCTTGGGAAGACAACCCAAAAGCAGCCCTCACAGTAAGGATAACTACTGGCCAGCAGCTTAAACCACGGTTAACGCTCAGGAAAGCTGTCTGGCTGTTAAACATTTCTCTTGCTGGGTCCCATTTGCACAGTAATACATTTGGACCACGATGACAAACAAAGAGCCCGTGTCTAGTAGGTGAACCTTGCCTGGTTATTTTGAACATAATGATGGGGAAAATGGCACAGCGTCATTAAAACTAGCCAAATGATGACAACACATACTGATCAGGTGCACTGGCCAGAACTTTTACAGCTGTCAAAATGAGCATTTGTTTGGAAAACTCTGCCATGTTTGACATGTTGCCCTCTTAATATTATGGCTACTTTTTATGAAAAGACAAATGAAAAGAAAAATGTGAACGTGATAAGACATATGCACAGTGAACAACTCCTACAGCAAGACGATACGAGCATCACACAATAAAACACCATGTGGGCATGAAGACTAAAAAGGTCAGGGCACAAAATGAGATGCATCACTCTAAGTACAACAAAATTATTGGTCTGCCCCTCAAGAAAGGAAAGAAAGCCACTGAGACATTACACTAGGAAGATCAAAATACCTTTTTTGCTAAGACTTTACTAAAAAAGGCCAACTGCTCCTCTCACTAGCAGGAATTAATACCAGCAAAGAAGGGATAAGATTTCAGACCAGAATCTGGAATACACAGGGAGCACTAGAGTAAATCAAATGTTCTCAAATTGTCCAAGAGATGAACTTTGCCCTAAGATACTTTAGGAACAAGCAGAAGAAATCTCAGAGCTGTTATCAGTCGTCTTTGAGAGTTCATGGAGGACAAGTAAGGTACCAAATGTTTGGAGAAGGTCAAACAGAGTGCTTATTTTTGAAAATAGAAAAAAAGAGCTACAAATCCATAGGAGCTATAGACCATTTGCTTTTACTTTAAATTCCCAGAAAGATGCTGGTGCAGATAACCAAGCCACTTGTAAGCACACAACTGAAATACAAAAAGACAAAAAGTAAAAAACATGGATGTATTGAGCAAATCTAGTCAAAACAACCTGATTTCCCTCTATAAAGGGTCAACAGGCTAATAAATCAATAATCAGTAAATTGAACAATAAATTGCAGGAATAACAAACACCATGGGTGGCAGGTGTGTGTGCAGGGGTGTGTAAGCGCACACGGCATGCACCTTCACAGTCAGCTAAACCAGACTAAGACCAACATGCCACAAAACATGGATCCATTGGCAGTTGTAAGCAGTTCCAGACAAAGCTGAAAAATCTTAGGAAAAAATTTCAAAAGTTGTAACAAAAAGTAAAAAAAAAAAAAAAAAGAAGAAAAATACTAAATCGAGTTCATAAAATTAAGTAGTACAAAATCTGTCTTTTTAAATGTTTCACTTTGGAGGGAGCTGCATGAAGGCAGATCAGAAAACTGGTGATCAATACGATTGCTACTAACAGGCAATATTCCAACTGGCTGAGTAGCTGCCAATAACTGGTCGTTTCTGGAAGCAGTTATCCTCAGTTCATAGCCAAACCTGAAGGATCATTCTTGAGGGTTCTTCATCCTGGCTCCTGGATGATAGAGTATTTTCATTAATGGAATAGGTGATGCAGCAGAAGTGTTTGTTACATTAAGCTGGGTAAAACAGTAAGTATAACTGAGGACAAGATTAGAATAATCTTGACAAACTGGAAAAGCTGAAGGACACAATTCAACCAGGACAAGTGTAAGCTTTGCATTCAGCCAAGAACAACCAGCTGCATGCACAGAGGACGGGGACCAACTGGGCATACAGCAGTGCTGCACAAAGCATCTAAGGCCCGCACAGAATCACGAGCTGCAGGAGAACCTGTGATGCTGTTGTGCTGCTCTAAGCTAGGCAAGCACCACTCTGGGACAGACTGCTGGAACACAGCCGGAGTGACATCCTTCTGCCCTACTCAACACTGCTGCTGGCTCAGCTGAAGTACCCTCTCCACACCTCAAGAACGATGTGAGGCGACTGGAGGCAGACCACTGGGGAGCAATGAGAACGAGCAGATGTCCATATATGACACAAATTATAAGGAAAGACTGAGAGAAGACAGGTTGCTCAGCCTAAAGAAGAGAGAGCATGAAACACCCTTCAAATACATAAAATGCTGCTGCACAGGATTAGGTAATAATCTGTTCATCAACACTCACAAGCAGCAGGAGACGAAAGTAATGAGCTCATACTGCAGAAACCTTCAGCTTGAAAATTCGCTTGGAAAGCGGTGGGGTCCTCCTTGCTGGAAATCTTTAAGGACTGGTTACACAAGTGTCTGTCAGGAATGCTATAAGTAGAGCTGATCCTCCTCTGGAGTAGGAGGATGAACTAGGTGGCAGTACTCTTCAACTCTTTAGCATAAAATAATGTAACGGCCTTTAAAATGCTGAAAGTTACCCGAGTAGCAAAGACAGCTCCTTGGAGCTCCAACTGAATACACGTCGCTTATGTGTTTATCCCATTGCACTAAAAGAAGATGGGGAAGAAAGCCCAGATCAGGCAGCCAAGGAGGTGGGAAATACAAACCATTGCTGCTACACCTGGCAAAGGAGCTCTGTGTAACAAACACTGGATTCCCGGGAAATCAAACAAACAGGGAAAAGCTTTTGAAGGGGAAGAGCAGAGACCAACAGGCAGAGAGGGGAAAGGAATCTGCTGAAAACGACGTAACCTCTTTAGGCCGGCAACCCTCTCGTTAGCGTTACAGGCCAACGTCGGAACACAGCAGGCAGGAAAGCAAAGAGCTGCTGAGTTACCTCTCACTGCCCAAAGCCAACAGAAAACCAAACAAAAAACCCAGAAGAGTCCACTGTGTAAGACAGCACCCCAACGGGAGAGTGTCACTCAGCTGCTTGTCCCCTTTGCTTCAGGGCTGAGAGATGCCTTAGGAAAGCTCTAAGGAACAGCCACAGAAGATGCTGTATATCCTCGACAGGCTGAACTGCATCTTTCTCTTTTACACTTTTCTGAGTTTATATCAAGAGGTTAACCCTTTGCTTTCAGCTTTCCAAGTCCACATTCAACCCCAGCCAATGTTAAAATAAGGACAAAGTCTTTCTTCTAACAAAACAACGTTGCAAACAAGCCTGTTGGAAATCTGCACCCCAAGGCAATCTGGGGAAGTCCAGGGACTTGGAGACATCTGAGACACCAGTCCTTGAACAAAGGCTGGTTGGTCCCGAGGAGGACAACAATTCTGGGGACTGTGGCCTTTTGACATAGAAAGTGTTTAACTTTATGCCCTGTTGCAGGTAGAGAGATGGAAAAATACAGAGGAAATGACATGACCAAGGACATACTGCAGATCAGCTTATCTCATAATCAAAATATATAGAAACTCTACAGAAATCTCATTTTATGGAGCCTCAATATAATGCTCTGAATAATCAGCCATGTTTCCCTTGTATTCATACGTGTTATCCTGGCCTCCTCATTCTCACTCTCTTGCTGTTCTTTATTCACTTATTGTACCTCTTCCTGATGTACGCAATAGCTGCAAGGAAGGAGCTGCCTTTCATTTTATCTACGTACGCTGCCTTTTGCAGCGGAGAATGCGAGGCCACCACTCTGCTACAAGGGAAAATAATCCTAGGTACCTGTATAAGAATATGTGTATATAAATACATATATACATTCATAGCCATTACTGCAAAGACTAATTTTTTATTAACCTTTACAAATTTGCTTGGACTGATAAGATCACCAGATTTGGGGAAATCTTGATGTTTACTAAATCTCTTTCAGGGATTAAATGTTGATCTCATAAAAGTTCCATTGCATACATGTTCTTTCATTCTTACATGAAATATGAAGTTGCCAAGGAACAAATAAACTATTTATGACTTCTGCCTGTACAGTAACAAAGAATGGCTTAATGGGGGCACGTACTACTTTGAAAGCACTGCAGTCTGTTGTTCCTTGAACTGGAGACTCTTTTAAACAGGTTCAAGATACATACTCTCCTTTCTCCTCAAACAAAGATCAAATTCTTGACATGATTTTCAAATAGCAGAAAGAGTCATACCTGGCACAGGCTCCTGCACCACAGACCCACACACCTGCCTCGCTTGCAGGTAGTTCAATGGACGTGCTTACAGCTGCGCCCAGACAGCAGCTATGAGTCCAGACAGCTCACTGAAATGAGCTCCCGTTATTCTTACACTACTGACTTTGGAGTTATAGAGGAGGAGACTGGTATTTATTATACATAAGATGCAGCAATTTGGTGGCATGACCTTAAATGTCATCATCTCTGCCAGGAGACCTTCCTTTGAAGCACAGCAACAAACAAGGACGGAGATGCTTCTGAGATTACAGGTAGCTACACCTGAACAGCCACCTCGCCAAGTGTCACCGGGAGGTCACACCATTAAGATCAGCAGAGTTTGTCTACTTTGCCCAATTCTTGTCACACCTAGCCAGGATGGCTGGTGTTCCAACATTGCATTTTGAAACATACAGAGTACCAAAGAACACGAAAATTATTAGGCACCCACTGCTGAGAGGGTTGCAACGCTGCTCGTTCTCCCTTCTGACTCATCTGCACCCACCGCGTCTCTCCACTCCACTCACAGGCACAAACTCTTCTCCCACCTCTCTGCAGAGATGGCTGCAGACACACAGGTGCTGGGTGTGTGGATGCAGTGAGGGAACACACCTCCTTAAAATGGAAGAGATGGCAGAGGAAACACGGGAGCCCTTAAAGAGGAAGAAGAGGGAGACTACAAGGTCCCTGTGACATTTTGCACTGTAGTCTCTACCAAAAGGTGAAGACACAGAAACACAGTTTGGACAACCCAGATCAGATCGCTGAGCAGCATGAAGTAGGTATAGGGAGAGAGACATCTGCAGATCTCACTCCTGAAACCCACGTGCTTTTTATCGACAGGAGTTAATCAGTATCATGAAACTTGATGCTATTGTGATTTCACTTCAGCATCCATATGAGGAAAGGTTAAAATGATCTCAGCCTTCACTAGGATAAACCTACCACAGAAGCTGAAGCATCAGTCCAAAGCACAGTTGCACGGGACTTGGACAGTTACAGGACAGTCAAAACATTTAAAAGCACGTCTAAGCTGCGTGAGAGCTTTCTTATATTGCAGCACATCTGCACTGGCAGGGAAAAGGCAGTCTCTTGTATCTCAACAAATCTCAGTTCTGACTCTGTATATCCCACAATACATCACAGAAACTCCACAGGAAAGCAACGAAAGAATCTGGATCAGGCTCAGCATTCACCTACAAAGCCCACGCTTAGATCCACACTGTGTTGGATCAATCTTTGAGTAATTTTTTAAAAAAGTTTTTTCTTAAAGGTTGATCCTGTACCTATGTTTTTTTCCCCAAATACTGGGTGAGCATTTCAGTAGCACACAGGTGAGTCAATAGAACTGAGCAGCAGTGCTGTTTGCACAAATCCTTCTCCAATCCTGTACCCAGGTGCTTCTCCCTGCTTCTCAGACTTGCCCTGCTGTACTAAACCGGCACACCTGCCCGCCTGGCTGCGTGTGATGAAACACACCGGCACACCGATGGGGCTGAAAGATGACCAGGCGGAAGAAGAAAAAAGAGACTTAGATTCTCAGTCTGAACGGCCACACCAGTCACTGTGCCAGCACAGTACGGGGGTGAGAACGGCACAAACCAAGACTCAGGCTGCCAGGAGAATGCACATGGAAACAGGGGCTAAAACCCCAAGCTGGTAATACGCTGGATCCACTTAACGACTGAAGCACAGCCTCCTTTTTTTTCCAAGTTCATGTAAAAATGTGTTATACATTATGTTCAAAATGAGACTCAGATATAAGGGAGAGGAAAAAAACCTGTCTGGCTGTCCCCCAGTGCTCCTGACCTGTTCCCACTGAAGGCAATGGGATGACATCTCTTCGTGCCAAGTGAGCATTCAGCTGACATTTTACAAAACAAGAGGGACAGGTCCCTGGGTAGCAATTTTCTAAAAAAAAAACCGTGCAAACTCTTTTGCCACCAGTTAAGCCTGAGGTCAGCAGTCTGAGCAGACCTTACGTGTGTAGAGTCCTTCACAGGGCCTCCCCTCTAGCACAAATTTCACTCTATACAGGTGAAGTTCTCCCTTCTGGCAGATGCAATACAGATCCTGTGAAGAGACACACGTGCTTGTAAGCTCACTCTTCCAGTACTTCATCAAATATAGCAGCAAGTGTAAGAGGTTACTGCCGTTAAAGATGAAGCTGTTCAAGATCGTTGCCTTTAACCACTTTACTGTGGGACACCAGCCCAAGCTGCCTGCCTTTCAGACACTAAGAAGCAAGGCTGGAGAGAAGTAGGGTGGGGGGATCAAGAGAAAGAAATACTAACGGGGAATCGCTCCTTCGCTGATAGAAGGCATGGCTGCCTTAAATGAACAGTCACATGGAGGATGTGCGATAATCTAAGTGGGGCTGTTATGAAACTTAACTATGAGATACTTTGAGTAACGATCTATAAAGCTGCTAACCGGATTCAGCAAGTTGTTGAGTCACTTCCATACAAGACTGGGCTGCTCTGAATGGCGTACGAAATCCATATGGCTAGAGACATTGAGTGGCTTGCTTCTGGTTAGAGAAGAAGATGGAAATGAGCATACATGTACACGGATTTTGAGGAATAAAAAATTAATAATAAAAACTTAATTAGCCACAATTATATATTATCCACACTAACACTGTTTTGTCATTTATCTTTCAGTTAAAGATGTCCTATGCTTGAGAATCAGCAGTCATGAAATTAGTATGGATTTTTAATGTTTTGGGAAAAAAATACAGTACTTTCTCTGAACCGATGTATCTGTTATGACACCAACTCAAAGTAAAATGAGGACTGGGCAGAGGACGCTGGGTACTACATATAAATCACCGATCTTTTGCTCTTAGAATATTTTCACATTCAAACTGAGATGCTAAATGAGCTGAGTGCTTAACACAAAACAGAGCAGAACTTACGAGCTACCGCTATGGATGTAATTCATTCTGGAGTAACTGCTCACGCAAAGACCCAGGGCTGAGCTAGCCAGACAACTCTATTATAATCTTTCACCTGAAGAAAGTGTGATTAGTGGAGGAAATGTCACATTCACACCTAAAAATTGTTTCAAAGACAACCTGTACCTTTTGGCACAACTCAGCCATTTTAAGAATATTATAAGAGAGCGAGGCAGAGACAGCAAAGAGCACTCTTTTTTGTGACTTCGCACCCTTGCATTAAGCCACCAAGCTTAGCCTGAATACTCAGTATCTCAGCAGCTGGCTCTCCCCAGCAGCGGTGCCGACCTGCTCTCCGCTGAGCCTCACGCAGGGTCCCCGCGCAGCGCCCGCCGCCCCACGTAGCATCAGCAGCCTGCGCTGCGGCACAGAGCGGCAGGGCAAGCAGCAAGGGCCAACGGCATCTCCTCCAGGAGAGGTGGTCCCTGCAGCTGCTCTGGGGCGTGTGGGAACGGGACGAAGGCAGTCAAGCTGGAACAGAGAGGAACATTTACTAACAAATAAGCTGCTTTGGCAATAATCCTCCAAGGTGACACTGACAGCGTTGCATGTAAATTGAGCACCTCCTCTGAAGAAGCCCGTGCACGCTCGCCGTGAGCGGAATCGGAGCATTACTCCCGCCTGCAGCGCTGTCTTGCGCAGTGCAACGTTGGTGACCATCACACATGGTCANTCTACTGCCCTGCTGGGTTTTGTGGTTGGGGTTTTTTTGCCCTTTTTTTTTAGACTTTTTTCTTTTTTTTCCTTTTTAGACACTCAGTCTTCTTTTTCTGGCTTTTCAGTCTTTTTTTCCCTTCTACTTTCTTTTTTGGCTTGGCATTTGCTGGCATTGAGCTGTGAATCCTGTACACGGAGCCAACTGAAGTTACTCAGGAAATTCAAAGAAAAGGAGATGTAAAAACTACCCAAACCTGCTTTCAACACAGAGGTACCAACTTCATGGTCACCTTCACTTGTAACCCCCTGGAAACACCATGCAAACCCCAGAAAGAGAGGACAGACTTGGAGAGGATTCACCATTCCAGCTCTCTGCTGTGTTTATACTTGGCACCTCTCTTTCAGCTTCATACCAATAGCACCTTTGGTGTGTCTTTTTTTACTTTCTAACCCTTTTAAGGACCCTTGATAAAGGGCACATTTTTTCCTCCTATACATCTCAAACAGAATACCACAAAAGAACAACTTGATCTAGATGAACTTGATCCATCCATGCTGAAATTCTGATGGTAAATCACCGTAACAGTCAAAGTTGGCTTATGGTATAACATCACCTACCCCCAAACTCCCCTGCTAAAAGAATGAATGGACCAGGATGAAATCATAGAGATTTCTTTTAATCAGGAAATGAACCAAACCTGTACCCTGCTGAAAATTTACCCTTTCTAGTGTTATGAACATACCTATGCACACACAGTAGCCATGCTGTTCACTAGCTTGGCCCTTTCTATTCAGGACAAGCATGCCTGCCTTCTCTCTGCTTTCTCCAAAGAGCAGAATCTAGGCACGCTTGATTTTAAGGGGCAGAAAGCAGCACTGAAAGGAGGCTCAAGGAAGCAAAGTATGCACTGAAAAAACTAGCTGGCCTTTTGCTAGAAACCAAGAAGAGTATCTCAAGAATTACAGAAAATGCCAAAATGAAATTTAAGTGTACTCACATACTGTGATGCTTGACCTACAGAGAATTACTGAGTTACCATTCATCAGCAGCGCTGCTGAAAGCAACCATGTCCATGTTTCTACCCATACCAGCAATACAATAAAATACATTAGCTTAAACTGTTCCAGTAAAAAATACTTCAGATTGTGAAAACATCCAGCCTATGCAAATGAGCAGAGAGGTGGCAATTCATTCAGCTAGGAAAACGGGATCAATTCCAATTACAAGTTCATACCTTATTTATAGCAGCCTGGCCTGCCGAAACGAACACGCTCATCTCTGACAAACACCCGGCATCTCTGACCACGGCGGGATCTCAGAAGGGGAAGCAGGGCTGAGAAGGACAGGGAGGGACAAGGACTTGCTGAACGTCATTTAACGAAGCATTTAACCTCTTCGCATGCAAAGAGAAATGCAGGCCCTCACTTCGCATTCCTCAGAAGCTCAATTCAGTAGAAGCTCCTGTCCAAATGTAGCTCTGAAATCCATGAAGAACGGAATATAACCATTTGACATACTTGGTCTGGGACCACGTCTGTGAACACGTGTGGTCCTGCTGCAGGACCACTCAACTCTTACACGAGACAACGTGGCTTCTCACAGGTAGTCTGGCAGAGTGGAGTGGCAACACATGCGAAGACAAAGCTCCTACTATGAACCTTGGAAAATAAGAAGGGTAAAACTTTGTGCATAAACGCTTTACAATATGTTTACTGAAGTAATATCTGTTTAAATTTCCTCTTCATCAGATATTTCAATGCGGAATGAAGCAGTCTATTATGAAACATCTGAGCAGACTGAATGGGCAGTTTATTAGATTTGAGAGCAACGACTAGCAGTTGATCTGTCACCCTCAAGCTTAACAGGTGAAAAAAAGTCTGTTTTCCATCACCCATCATGGTGAGGAGAGCAGTAGGTCCAAACCCAAACACAATTAGTCTAAACCACAATCTTTCATGTGGCAATGGCTTCAAAGGTTACCTGCAAAATTGAAAGGCAGTAACCAACTATTTTTGCATGAAAGGACAGTCTCAGAGAAGGTAAAGGGCATCCAAGTGACTTCTCCGCTACACACCCTCCAAAGCCATGGACTTTTCTCTTCCCCCAGTGAATACCCCAGCCGCTTCCTCTGGAAAGAGCAGGCAGCAAGGTCTTCAGCAGCAACAGCAGCTGAGGCAGCCCTTGCCCTGCCNGCTCCTGCGGCAGCACCAGCCCAGCTCTGCGGCCACACAGCCGGCTGTGAGGACAAACGACACCCATGCGGCCGAAGCACAGCCCTCCTCCCGGCTCTTTTTATGGAGGACGGGTTTTCAGCTACATAAGCCCCCTGATTTAGTTCACTGCTTCGCATACCGTAACAGCAGGGACGGCACAAGTGCAGGAGTGAAGACCGGGAATGCTTAATCAAAGTACAAGATTTTGCCACCGCCTAAGATCACAGTTCCAGGACCAAACCCGGAGAACTCGCCAGCTCAGCTCCTTCCTGCTTTGGGCTCTCACAAGCAACTGCCAGTGCAAGATGTGGTAACTTCAGTGGGTACCACCTAGGACCAACAGTTGAAAGTCTTAACCTGGCCTTTCTTACGTTTGACTGAAAACATAATTCATAGCCCTCTACCTTCGGTCTGAGTTATCCCAATCACACCGCTTGCTTGGGACCCTTATGAGCACCAAGGGAACACTGGGGTGGGCTCACCCTGCAATACATTCACTTCGTAAGCAAATTTTTTTCTGTTCCTCATAGTTGCAGAGATTCACGGGAGAGCAAGTAGAGGCTTGTGGGATTTGGGATGCTTGTCTGGCTGGAGGCAGAAGAGAATCTGATTCATTTGTGTTTGCTTCCAGAAATGCAACAGCCATCAACCAACCACAAAACAGAGCCATGATGAAACAACTGATCGCAGGCGAGCGTGGGGATGCCCACACAGAGCAAACCTGCCCTGCTTCCTGGGAAAGTCTGCAGCCTGCGCTGGGTTCTGTGCTGCTGTGTTAGACTGCTCCCTGTCCTCAAACTAGCTCATGCACAGGCTTGCTAAAAGCAAGGCAAGCCTTTTCTTTATATCTTCAATTTACATGTTTGAAGAGACAACTGTGATTTTCCAAATAATTAATTAAAAGAGCACAAAGAACCCATATAAACATCGGAATTGAACTTGGAAACCACATATCTTGTTTTAAGTTCCATATTGGTAGATCTTTTTACTGAAAAGCAAAGTAAGTGTAACTGGGAAGATGGAAATACAGTTCTAACGGACGTGTGTTATGCAGCACACGTATTCCGTAATACAAGGACATATTGTTACGTTTAACAGAACGGCACTCAAGTAGAGTTCAGAAAGAAAAAAAACCCCAAGTACTTCCAATACTTATGTGTTAGCTGAAAATTGTGAAGTTTTTGTTGCAAAAACATTATCGTTGCACTTTCAACGTTCCCCTGAGACAAGAACAAAAATACTTGAAGTGTGAAAATGATCCATTTTAGAAGCGTCAAACTATTTTTAAACCCTACTCTTCAGCCTGCTCCTCTCTGCCTAGATCATCAGTAATTTATTTGTGAAATTCCCTAAGGAAGGGAATTTTGAAAAGAAAGGTAGCTGAGAAGCAAAAAACCCCCTACACACACACATATATATATTCTGTATAGAGGAATTACTAGGTGCCAAATTCTGACACCTGACACAAAACAAGTATCACCTTACTGTTGGCATGGTCCTGTTGAGTCATTGAGATGCCCGGCACTACCACGAAACGCGGAACAAAAACCTGATGCTGAACATCCAGGACATGAAGGGAGCAACAGACCTAGCACAGTGTGGCATCTGTCCGTCCCGTGACAGAAATCACTGTAAGGTCACAGAGGAGAGTCAGACAAGGTGTAGGCAGGAGGGCACGATCACTGACTCCAGTTGAGAGGAAATGGAGCACCACTACGAAACTGGAAGGTAGAAGCAGGTAGACTGATAACGGAGATGTAGGATGGCATGAAAGAGGTTGCTTGAAACACTCCCTGAAGCTGGTACCTGATACGGACTTAGGTCTTCATTTGGGAGCAATCCAAGAGAGACTTGCTTGGAATCTTGGGTTGGGGTCCTCCTCTATCCAACAGAGCAACATCAGGTGATACTGCAAGCCTTCCTTTGCTGTCAGCAGAGGAATGACTGTCAGATTTCAAAAGCTGCGAGCCCACCAAGCTTGGCTCTTTCCGAGAACCTCTCTTTCTTTCTGGTGTACTGAGAGAGTGGGCAGCCTTGCAGCTCTTCTCCTGCTCCCTTACGGTGGGACAGTGCCGCCGGCAGTATCCTTTGTAACGAGAAATTAAACATCTCAAAAGGCACAAAACTACTACAGCATCAATGGCTTAAAGAAAACTAATAAATCTACTTTAAGTTTAATTTGTTTTTAGTGGGCGACTTCTGCAGCTATGGCACTATATCCAGGTGCAAACAAGTAAACTGCCCTTCTGAACACCCGAATGACTCCAGGTGCACCTATTACATGCACACTTGCCAAATGTGGGTGTTGCAAGACTCGTTGAGAATTCCTGCTTGCTTTAGGCATTTCCTGACACCCAGGAGGAAAATATCCTTCTAGTGCCATACAAGTCCAGGCTCATGTTTAAAGCAGGAATTGCTGATCCCAATTCAATGAAGCAGCAGATTCCACTACATGGAGCACAGAAGAAGGAAATGCTTGTCAGCTATGCCTGCAGAAAACCCACTTACAGGAACACGTCTGTGGACACACAGAGGAAGGGCCTATTTTCGGGAAAAGGGTGTCCCCTGAAGGTTTCGTACGTCGGTTTTGATGAACTGCCCTGGTAATTTTCTGTATTTGTTTTCCAGAAGAGGAGGTTGTGCAAAGCACTGCAAAGCTTGCCTTTCTGCAAGGGCTGCTACCTCTACTGGAAAAAGACAAGCACTGAACGCACATTTTAATGTTACACAAGACACAGTTTAGCCCACAGCAGCAAGAAAGGCAGAGACACAGACATTTCAGAGCCCACGCTCTCCTCTATAAAGGCAAAAACCAAACCAAAAAATTGAACAGACACCCCTGCTAGGTTCTCCTACAACGTGAACTGCAGCTCTTTCGTCGATGCCTAACAGAACGAGGCATGAAAACACAAAATCAAAGCAAACAGACCTGCTGAGAAAAGCTGGGGAGAAGAAAAGTGCTTGTGTGGCGACTCAGCCAGCTCTCCAAAAGCTGGAGAGACTTTAAGACTCCAAAGCCAGACTTAAACCATCTTCCTTCCGCCTGTGAAACTGTCAAAATCCCAGTCCAGGGTTTAAGGTCTGGCCTTTAGGGAACGCCAAGCCCAGAGCATTGCACCCACACGGTGTCTAGAGGAGCCTGGTCTCAAAACGTGAGTAAGAGCAACTTTCAGTCACGCCATCTTCATACATAATTCACTCGGGCAGTCGCCTCCCTCCCACCCACCACAGGCAGCAGTTCCAGTGCTGGCAGGAAGCACCATGCCATGCTTTCCCACTTCCCTCCTGCAACTAGCTCTCCAGCAGGCTGCTGTCTTACAATGCTCTCTTTGTGGAGACCATGTATTTTTCTTTCAGAAGATCACGAGGAAGACTGCTCCACAGTTTGCTGTAGAGACAGAGGGGAAATGGACAGTTAATGTGAGAATATCACCGGCTGTAGGAATGGGCTCAATGTGCGCCAGGATACGGAGTTCAGGCACACACTCGTGGTGGTTGCTTCCCGCACTTCAGCTCATCCACTGAAGCCTGCAGACATAAGAACATTTCCACGGATGCCCAATGCCTGCGCGCTGTGCTCCCCGCCTGCCATCTGTCCCAAAGCTGTTTTATGGGCTCCAGCAACACGCCCTTCCCAGCCAGCCACGCCAGGAAGCACGCAGGCTCCGGAATCGACTTTCACTGCTGGTTCGGCGGCTTCTGCTAATTCATACGGTTTTTAATTCCATGCCCTTTAGGTCTACAATAAATATCACCCTTGATAAGCTGGAGCAAGAATTAAGCTAATATTGAAAGAATCTGTCGGGCTACTTATTTATTGTTTTAATTTTATGACTGTCTTGATGTAAATCCTATCAGACATTGGCTACGTCTAAACAGAAATCATTAAATCATCCAACGTACTAATTCAATGGAAAAGCAGAAAAAGTAATATATTAAGTATGTTACAAATGAAGTTGTTAAATCATTCATTACTCACTGGTTTTGAAAAGCTTTTTGTTGAGTAATGAATAAAACAAAACCCCTATCCAATAATGCAACATATATTTTTCAAGACATTTGCTACGTCATACGTTGGACTTACCTTCTGCACAATGGAAGCATTCATTTATCAGCACTTAGATAAAGCTTATCGAACATTTTCCACGCTACAATGTCTTTGTTAAACATTTAGCTGAAGAAATATAGTTGTATTCATTATCAGGAAGAATTTACTCTGTGTGAGTGTGGAATTTACTTTCATTGCGGACACCCTCTGTAAGAATCTGATCTGCAACTTGCAATCATCTCCGTCTGCCTCTGGGCTCACCAAGAGCTGCACGCACCTATCAGCTCGCAGGACCAGACCCAGAGCCGGACTTGGAAAATTGGTCAGCATTTTCATTTCGTTGTGATTTAATGCAGTAAACCTGCAATACTTTCATTTTTTAAAAAAAAAATACCACTCGCTCAGGGGAAAATTTTCTTTGCAAAGATGCAATTGTGCCAATTCAAGTGGATTTATTGAATTCAATTACAGATGATATTCTGATAAGCCAGTTCACCACCCTATGAACCCAACACGGAGCAAAGGGCTAAGAAAGGAAAATAGGTAAGGCTGCAGGTTGCATTTTAAATGCTCAGCTGCTATAGCTATTGATATCGAGAATGTCCTTTTGATGAGGTCAGCATTTATGAAAACTCTGCAGTCACATTTATATGCCAGGCAAAGCTGAACTGCATTGGTAACATTTAATCTCTGGAGGAAGAGTATTTTCTCTTGAATACTTTAATGACACTGAAAAAGCACCATGTTAATACACATAAGAAAAAAAGAAATAAAGACCCTTCAAAATGCCAGAGCTTTTTTCATAAGTCTCTTTTAGCTACCTAACACAGAAACACTGGCCGACCCCTGTTCCAGCTGGACCAAGGGGAACCCCTCCACAGGAGACTCAACTTTCATCTTTTAAGAAGAAAAAGAGGAAAAAGGCACTTAGAAACTTTATCTTTGTAATCAAATGAGGAAAACTATTCTGTGATCTATTAATACCTCTGTCCTCCTGCAGAGAGGATAAAAAGTTATTGAAGATGTTTCAAAACTCTTTCGCTGTTGCACTGGGGATAACGTGCTTCAACTTCACTGGCAGTCCCTTTAGGGAACAAAGCAAAGCTCATCCTGTCACGTCCTTGATGGCACGCTGTTCTCAGAAGGAAGGGACAGCACAGGATTCCAGTCTAAAAATACAGACCCAGATTTTCTCCTTTCCAGATAACAGTGGGACACAGGCTTTCAAAAATGGATTTAATCGTGGAGAATCCTCTCACTGGGAAGCACCCTGCAGTGAAGATACTTCTAGGGCTCGGGGACAGAACATCACAGGGGTTAACAGGCACAGGCAATCTCTGCTCTCTGAATGGCCTCCACGGAGGCCAGTGAGGCACGAGCAGCAGCGTTACGTAGTGCAGCTGCCCCTGCCGGCCTCGCTAACCCCACAGCAACGTCAGCGGAGAGGAGGTGACACTGAAGAGGAGATGGCTGCAGCAGTGAGGCTGGCAAGTCCCAACTAAACACTCTCCAGGTTGCTCTAGTCTGAGCTAGCTCCCTCCCTCAGCCTCAGCCACCCCAGCCACTCGTGTCGCACACTTGAGACCCCTGACCATCTTGGTGGCCCTTTGCGGGACTTGGTTTGTCAATGTCTGTCTTGTCCTGTCAAAAATCAAAGGATTTGACTGAGCCCACCTTCCTGTGAAAAGGTATTTTAGGTTGAAAAAAACCCCCAAATTCTGCTTTTCATTTCCATACAGTAGATGCCTCTGTAGTTGAAAACCCTGTTTGGACTTCATGAGGGATTCTGTTCTTTCCTGCTGCAGTGGGGTGCCTTTAGGCTCTGGCTCTAAATTCAGAATGACATGGGAGCTGTGGCTGTGTTTCCCTCAATTTGTATCCTCACACTGTCCACTATTTTCACATCACATTAATCTTTGGTTCCATATCACCTTAACTATGCAACACAAAGCCAGCACTGTAATTTGCTACTTGCGCAACTGCTATTCATCCAACAGCTTTTAATTCAGCATAAAAACAGCTTCTTCCTGAACAACCTCAATCTAGCTAGTGTTTCTGGTAATTTCACTGACCACTGCAAAGTTACCCAAAGATGCATCTAGCTCTCTGAGTCAAATTTCAAACAAGAATTGTGTGCTGCTTTGATCTGACGGTAGTCACCTGCAAATGAGTAAAAAAATTCATGTTTCATTATACCACAGAAAGAAATCTCAAATAGCAAGAGCTGAAAAATGGGGACTGAGCCTTAAACAATTTACAGTAACAGAAGGATTAGTGCTATAAGCTGGATCAAGAGTCCTCTGGTCCATGCAAGCATCCAGTACCAGCTGACGGAGAAGGCAGCCCTATGCCCAGTAAAGCACAGTTCTCTGACAACAAACCAATGGAGGGAGATTTTTCTCATCCGTTCATAACGGGGCTTAGGTACCAAAGCAGAAAGATTTCACTCCTGTTAGTTTGGTCTTCTAACAACCCACTGGAGCTCTTTTGCTCAAGAGACTCTTGTGTCAGTAATTATTAATGCACTTTTGTCATAAAAGATTTCCCTATAACTGTTTTGAATGTGGTGCCTTCTAATTGCATTGGATGTTCTTGTTATGTCTGCAAATCAGTAAGTACAAGCATGCAGCCAGCCTTCTCTGCACTATTCATTATTTTTATGTTCCTCCATCATGCCACCTGTCATCTGTTTCCTCCCCAGCCTAAACAGCTCTAAAACATTTCATTCTTCCCCATGCCTCTTGCATTTTCACATCTCAGACAACTTCTGCTGCCTGGATATTCTTTTCCTGATGTTTGTCAAGATGCAAGGACCAGCTATGAATATACCTCCTCATAAGGGGGACAGGCCCACAATTTATATAATAGCATTATAATATTTACAGCCGCATGCAACCACGCTTCATTTCCTTTAATGAGAAGAAGGAACAATCAAATGGATAGGAAATTAAATCAACGTGCAGGATACATGACTTAATCTTCAGCTGAGAAATAGTTCTCCTTAAGGACTGCCAGTAAGTTGAAAAGACTGCACCCTCCTACATCAGCAGAACTACCTACACGTACAAGCACTTGCAGTGTTACACAGCACCCTTCTTTATGTTAAAGTCATAAATCATGGCAATCCTCCTTCCTAGGCCATCAACAACAATTTGTTCTTAAAGTTACTCTGTATATTTAAAATCCATCAACATCTGCAAGAACTACAAAACATTCCTTCCTGATAGTCACTGATCTCTCTTTAGCCATGTTCCCCAATAGATGTTATTGTTGTCATTGCTCTTCTTCACTGCAATGAGTTTAGCTCGTTCTAAAGTAAGGCTTAGGGGCTTGTAGGTTGCACAGGAGCTGATTTTCACAAGGGATTATATATTTTTGGCATCAGCACAGTCACTTTATTCAGTCTGAGATTCCTTCAACGATCCTGGCAACTCGCTGCAATTTACAGGCTCGTTTTGCTCCAAGCTCCTTCCTTCTCAAACAGGTTTAAGCTTTACTACCCCTCCCAGAGCTCCTGTCTGCAGGTACCTTTCTGACGGACGGCACATCAGCCCTGCAGACAGCGGAGCAGTGCAGAGGTGTCTGAGCTAGCGTTATTAGACCTGGGTGGGGAGCAGGAGCAATCCAGCTGCAACAGCACGGTGCCTGGCACGGGACACTTTACCATACTTATTCATAGGTAGATCAGCTTGCACACACTACAGTCTTCAGTGTCTAGGCTGTTTTCAGAAGAAGGCGACTCATTTAAACCAGGCTGAGGTACCCAAGTGACTCCGAAGCTGATTGAATTGGATCCCCTACAAGCAAATCAGTCAGCTATTCTGAAGTATCCAAGGCATCCTTAATGTTTCCCTGCTTTGACGGCTTACAAAATTTCAGTGGCTTTTTGTATTTTCATCAGTCATACTAACGCTGCATGTACTTATTCAGACACTCGTTCTTCAAAGCCCCTGTCACGCTCTCCCTGATACCAGCAGACCTCACAGGTGAAATGTCAACCGTGTTAAAGTTGATAGCAGACTGCTGCTGACCCTCTGGAGCCCACGTTTCATCCCATAAGGTCAGAAAGCTGTTCAGACTCGTGGTCGTACCGGTTCTCATAGCTCTCCCCCCAGAGACTAATGGGGGATATGAAGACAGGGCTACAAAGCAGGTGTGAAAACCAAGGCATCCAAGACACCTCTGAACCCTTGCAACAGGCTGATACCAGGGGCGAAATCGGAAACAAACAGCGAAGCTCCTGCAGCCCAGTGCTGGCTGCAGCCAGGCTGCCTTGGAGGAACCACCCAGCTCTGCAGACTCCTGCCCAGCGTCCTCAGCGCCCGTACCCAGCAAGAGAGAGGCATGGGGAGGGCTGATGCTCATCATGATTTCCACTGGCCCTGTGGAAATTTTACCTAGGATTTTTTAAAATAGTCAACATGGCTCAGCTTCTTCTGTAAAAGCAAGACAGATGGTGCCTCTGAAGACAGCACACGCTGCCTATTCTTAGGTGCCCTTTTCAGGTAAATTTTAAAAATGGACCAAGCTGGCACCTGCAGGTCTAACTCTGCAGTTCCTTCAAAATCCATGAAAACTCAAGCATGCCACACACACAGCTACTATCATTCCCCAGGCTGGCACTTAGTCATCAGTCAAAGCTACTCTCGCAGCACAGAAGTAGATTTCTTTCCCCTCCATTGCTCTCTAATGCTATTGAAATAAAAATAGATGGAACTATGATTTTTCACATCTAATGCTGAGCCCTTGTCTAAGCACTAAACTTTGGCTTCTTTCAGAAGATGCATCTTCTATAAAAATACACTACCTCTGTGCTGGAGCTTTCTTCACAGTTCAAGCCAAAGTCGGCAGCTGTTAACAGCCCGCTACACGCACACGGACCTACTCCACGCCATTTACCACAACGAAAGGCTCATTCACACCCTGTATCTGCTTTAGGAAA
>Ga0065711_1035153_pt1 | contig 22726 bp, 9 predicted proteins | sample Hoacrofraction12_FD_59098 | JGI IMG/M metagenome (GOLD analysis project Ga0065711, IMG submission 59098) | Hoatzin crop microbial communities from Cojedes, Venezuela - Epithelial fraction 12 v2 (version 2) | ecosystem: Host-associated > Birds > Digestive system > Esophagus > Crop | place... | reverse complement strand
CCCCCCCCTTTTCTTTTTCACTAGGTATCATGTTTTCACTCCAGCATTAATTTAAATTTGCAATTTGGGAATTGAGGAATGTTGCCTGAGTTAAAATTCCAAGCACAGTGAACAGGTCTTACATGGACAACTGAATTAACTGTTTGAGTCCAGGGAAATCTTCTCTCGTATAAACAAGTAATACTTCTGTTTTCATGTTAACTGCTGAAATATAATGGGAATACACTTAAAAATGTTGTTATCTCTTCTTTTTTCTCTCAGTGATCAGTGCTTGTTATTTAACAGTTGTAAAGCAGGGTGTTTTAAGGTAGTTAGCTACCTGAGGCAGAGTTTTCTGAGCTGGTTAGTTGCCTCAAACAATTTGCCCTTGCTTATGGGACTCTGGTAAACATGCTGCTGAAACAGTTGATGAAAGTAGCAAGTAGGTGAAACTTTCCTTCTGACATGGGCTTCCCTAACACAGAAGTCACTCAGATTACATCTTTTAGTTAAAAGTTGGAGGGTTTGACTGCTGTGGACTCGACCCAATTTTTCTGTCGAATGTTTTCTGTTACATCAGATATCCCTCCCCACTGAGTCTCTCTGTCGACTTTGGGCTTGATTACAGGTCCCATTGGCAGCAGCGTTGCTGACTTGCGTTGGGCCCTTGCTCTCGGGAAGCGAGCTGCTCCGTCGGCAGTGCCGGAGGAAGGGGTTCTCCAGCCGCCTGCTGCCTCCTTCCCCGCTGGGACGCAGGTGGTGGGGCTCACCTGGCCTTTCTTCTTACAGAAGTTTTACGGTGGGAGGGGCGAGGCGGGAGTGAACTGAAGTAAAAATATCAGTGCAGTGCCTTGCTTCATGTTGAAACATGTGTTTTAATAGGGTTTAAAATGCCAGCGAGGGATGGCAGACATTTTTAACATGCATGGGACTCTATTACTATGTTAAAGAAGTAAAACCAACTTCTGTGAAGCTTGGGTTGTGGGTTTTTTGCTTGCTTGTTTGTTTTTTAACTGATTTTTGAGCAACTGCTCTCTATTGCAGCGAAACTGCTGGAGCTACAGTATCTAGCCAAACAGTGCTTAAGAATCCCTACTCCTCAATTCAGTCATTATTGTTTACCGAAAATATAAGCTCATTGCTTTCAACTCATTAGCTGTTTGTAGTCATTTCAAAAACTCTAACTAATTGATATTGCAAGCTGATTAGAATATGGTGCGCTTCGTTGACTGTAAATCCAGTGTGTAACAGTACATGGTGCGTCTCTGGAGATCAGAAAGATTCTACTCATGATAGGTTGCACACAAATACACAAAACAAGAGCTTGAAAAACGGAAGTAATTCTGGGCTTACGTGGGTTTTCATACCAATTTTCAAAGTACAGTTCCAGAGGAACTTTCAAGTTCTTAATTACTGTTAATATTCCTGAAGTTCTGGTCATACTTCTCTACATTTTTTGAAAAGGCTCACCAGGTGTAGGATTTTCTCCATTATGGGCAAATAAGGAGGACCTGCTTGCATCTGTGGTCTCAGAAACTTTGGTGCTTCATTCTGGCAGCTATAATAGGCCTGTTATTTTTGAGAACTAAATTCTCAAGTGACTTACCCAAGGTCACACAGGAAGTCTGTAGCAAGACTGAGTCTCAATCCATTTTTAATCCTTGGGACTAACCTTGCATTTGGCTTGATCTAGAGCCTTAAAGAGAAAGAACAGATTTATCATTTACCAGTTACTATTCCTTTCAGTTTAAGTATTTAAACTCTTTCATATTTATTGTCTTGAAATACTTGTTCTTTCAGCAAATAAGTGTGCAAAACTCAATTTTCTCTTTAGTTGTTGTTTAGATGGTATGAAGGTAATATCTTCACTGGTGATGTTTTCTGTCTGCCTAGTCAATGTTGATGTAATGATGTGCTGGAGAAGTAGAATTTTGTTTGCTGGTGTTTTCTGTACTCCCAAATCTGAAGTTCAGCAATGTGTAGGTAAACAGAAGTAAAACACAGCGGGAGAGATTTGGCCTAAGACCTACACAGTCAACATGAACATCCCTACTCCGATGTGTGGGGTGTTTAGAAGACTGTTTTCTTAGAGACTTACATCTGGACAGAAACGATTTAATCAGATACTGGTTTTGTTGGGACAGTAATGACTAAAGAAGAGTCTCAGCATGTGACTGGTATTTCTAATATTTGAAAATGATTACTAGGTAGATGAAAAAGCTTAAGTCCTGCTTAAAACAAAAATTCCCCAGAAGCGTGTAACTGAACATCAGGTCTGGAAAGTCGACTTGACTGGGAGAAACACATGCCGAGTCTAGGTTTTGCCACCGCTGCCGTTTGTCACAGGGGGCTGCAGCAGTGGAGGCGGAGCCGTGTGGGAAGGGGCTGTGGGTGCAGGGGATGCTGCTCCAGCCGGGGGCCTGGGCGGCGCAAGGCATGGCGGCATGGAGAGCAGTCCGGTGTCTTCGCTAGTGAAGATGTGTGGCTAGCTCTAGTCAGCAGACAGTGCGATAGATCGGTTGAGGTAGGGACTCTTTTTTGTAGAGGGAAACACTGTGGGAAATGTTTAATGACTAAATCAACAAGAAACCCAAGCACACTGCGGAGAGCAGAGGCACGTATGTACGAGTGGGCAGGGGTGCATGGGTGAGGCAGTGAGTGTGTGTGGGAAGGAGGGAGGATGGAACCGGGGAGGGAGTAGATTGCTCCTCGCTGGAGCTCTGATACCTGAGTTCTGATGCACCTTGGTGGCCTTCCAGGGAGAGATGAATCTGGTCCCTGGCTGGCTGCGTGAGAAGGTCACAGTGGGAAATAGCCTCGACCTCAGCTGACCAGATGGTGCCTTGAAACACTGGAGTTGTTGGGGGATTCTACAGGGAGTTTTGTGTGTGTAGCTTTCTGTAATGCTTTCTGCTTCCATGCTGTGATGGCAAGTTTTTTAAACTTCTTGCTAAACCATTGCCCCTGATATTCTGATTGAGTCAGTTTCTCTGGCTAATTATGAAGTACACGGGTGTTTCTCACAGTCTTTGTTTGCTTTTCTGGCTGTCTAATTCCTAGTGTCTTATTTTTAAGTGGTTGTAAAGAGTAACAGAAGTTTGATATTTTTAAAAACTGTAGCTTTTGAATCTTTGCTTGCCCTCCCCTTTTAAAGAAGGGCTAGGGTTATTTTCAGGTTTCCTTTTGTGTTGAGCCTCAGTTTGTTTATATAATCATCTGTTTGACCCTTTCTTGGATGGATAAGTAGAATTCCTGTATGGCAGTCAGGGAAAATGGGAAGCCCAGTCAAGAAGAGTGAGACTTGACGGATAAAATGCTGACTACAGTTAAATGCAGCATAGCTTTATAAATATGTTTCACTACTCCTGAGAAAAATACTACTCCAGTCACCACAGTATGTAAGCACCTTTCAGACAGTAAAAATATGTGTACTGAGTCTCCTCTTCCTGATCTGGGCCTGTACATCTTAATGCTTGTGCAAGTACCCGACAGCTTACATTCACGTTAGGAGGATAGGTGGTGGTAGAGCAGAAGGAAGGAATTTAAGTTTGTACCTTTACGTGTGGAGCAGCCGGGCAGTGATTCAGAAGTTGCATTTGGTTAGTGCTGAACATACTAACCAGGGTTCTTCAAACTTGCACATATGTCCCCGAAGGAACCCCAAATAGGGAAGGAAGGAGGCTTTTTTACTTTGCCTTGCTCTGTGCTTGTTTCTGATGCCATTACTGTAACGTAACTGTATCTTTTATTTTCACATACATTTTTCAGAGTGATAGAAGTTAACTAAAAATATGTTTTCTTGTCTTTGAGCAGTCAGTACTGTGTGAAAGCAGCCTGTTTCAGTTCTCTCCTTTTCAGCTGTCATTTCCAGCTGTCACAATCTCCTTGATGTGAGGACTTTACCCCTGTTGTTGCAAAGCAGTTTGGTTAACAAATGCTGTCACCCAAAGGTTAAAACCTGAAAACTGGCATCCTTTGTTGCTTCCATTACGTTTGTTGATTTTCTGTTTGGTGGCATCTCACTCCTTGCTCCGCCTTCAGTAGTGTTCCATCTTTCCTATTTTTGGAGAACTACATAAAGCAAGTGAGCATGTCTAATGATGACTGTATTCTTCTGGATATGTTAGGGGTCTCAATTATGACTGGGGAGAGAGTAAAAAAGATAAATTCTGTCCTGTGCTGTGATCACATTCCATCCTATCCAGTTAGAATCTGTAAGTATGAGTAGCAGTCCTTCTTGAGTGAAAGGACATGTAAAATTACTAGTTTAAACACTAAAAACCCTATATGATACTGGAGTCTATCAGAAGGAAAAGAAACAGCTCTTCCTAAGCTATGTCTTAGGTACTTCTTTTAACCATGTTTTTGGATTTGATGCAGATATCCTCTGTCTTTCTGCAAGCTCTTCTGTTTTTTAGCTTCTCACAAGTCGAGCATTAGATCAGGAACATTGGAGGAGCTGGCAGAGTGCTGCAGATAAATGGATTATAAACCTGGCCTTTCACCGTGATCCTGAGAGTGACTTTCATGGACAACACTTGGAATAAAGGGGTTAAGAGTCTGATGTGGTAGAGAGAGAGAGTATTTTTACCTATGAACTAGTGTGCCTGTCCTCATTAGGATCAAATACTGCTTGGGCCAGTGACGCTAGGGAGCACCTTCAGTTACTGTGATATGAAATGTTTTCATTACTGCAGCAAACATCCCTTTTCAAATTCTGCCTGACAGACACTGAGGGCAGTTTTCTGTTCCATTTTGTAGAGACATCTGTCCACAGAGTGTATATGGGAGAAAGCAAAATGAAATTGCAAAACATCACAAATGTGGCATGATTGAAAAAGGCCTGGGGAAATCTATTCCATCTGAAAAAGTACAAACTAAAGAACAGAAAAATCAGACCTTAAGTACAGGGATAATGTTGCTTTTTGCTAAACTGGTAGACTTGACCTAAAGAAGCAGGTTGGGGTTTTTGTTTGTTTTCCTAATACCTTCCTTCTCCTGCAGTCTAATGTATTTTTTTCTTAATGCCCAAAAACATAAGGGAGATGAGTTGTCCCTTTTTTCCTAAATACACTTGTTTTTGAACAGGTTTTCTCAATGCTTTGAAGAATTTCTGCCTTGTATCCTTTCAGATATGCATCAGATTTTTCTTCTTCCTACCTTCTAGTCCATTTTATTCTTTCTGTTAAGTTCCTGTATGCTATCTACTGTAAGTCACTTGAAGTTCTAGGCTGGAAAATGAGGTACTATTCAGAATCTGTAACCTGTTTTTAATTCTGTCTTGTTTTGCTCATGTATTTTCGTAACATTTCCCTCCTGGTATTCCTGGTACAGCTGTTTGGTAAATTGAAGCAAAATAAAACTAGTTGTGTGTACTACTGGATTCACTCTTATTTTACTGTTCACAGGAAGGACCTAGGTACAGTTGGCCCCGGAAAGAGCATGAGATGGTGAATAAGGACTTTGAAGCAGATTTGGAGCTGTAATGACTGGCTTCCTTCCCCTTCCTTGCAAAGTGTTTTCATTTGAAAAACTAAGGTGTGGTCATTGGGCATATCTGTTCTCAACTTCCAGTAATTTTTTGCTCACTGCTGAGCTACACCATAATTGCATATGCAAATGTAGTGTTTTTTTCCCCCTCTTACCTTGTACATGTGGGAGAGAAAGATAAGGTTGCAGAGTACCACCAGCGATGGTGCTGCTGCTGCTGAGGAGGTGTTGCAGGTGGCCGCAGAGGACTCGTCTGGCAGGACAAGACTCACGGAGGAGTTCAGAACTTCTGTGACTCAAAGACAACAAGAAAATACTGTTCTTCCCAACTTTAAACTTTAGATAGGAGCCAATTGTTGGAGGACTTGTTATAATAATGCATTTTGATACGTTGTAGCTACTGAGTGCTGAGAGTGAATTTGCATTTACAATAGGAATTTTTTTTGTAAATATACGTATGTACAGTTATTGCATCCAAGAATTTAATCTATTAGACTGGCTTGAATGCTCCCTGTAGTAGCACAAGGTAAACCTCTGTTTGTAACGCTGCTGTGATGATACTAAAACCAGAGACTGATTCTATGGAAAAGACTATTCTGACAACTTCTGCTCTTCATGGTAATGCTTACCTTGTACTTTTTCTAGATTTTAAATTGACTGTGAAACTGTATTGCTGAAACCCTAACCTGTTGTCTGACAACAAATAGTGAAAGTAAGAATCAGTTCTATATTGCAATCAAAATGCTGGGAGACTTTTTCTGCACAAAGGTGGAATAGTAACTTCAACAGGAATGAGAAGCAAAATTGAATTGGTAGTTGTAGCGTAGGAAAAGGGAAATAGTTCCAGTGACACATAATGCAGTGTAACATGCTGTAATTCTCTGTATTTCGCCACGTGATTAATCATGCCTGCAGGGATCAACCTGCATAGCTGACGTGGTAGTTACATGATGGAGAGGGACTTCTTGAAAGGATGAGCCAGGTTTGTACCTCAGGACAAGAGCGTCTAAAACCAGTGGCAGACTTTGTTTCTGTGAGCTAAGCCAGTTCACACAAGAAGGACAATTTTAGCTTTACAGCTGCAAAGGATACAAATAGACTTAGTTGAATGAAAATCATGACACACAACAGAGGTTTATAATCCTGACAGAAAATTCTTACAAGGTATTTGATGCAAACTGTTGCCTGTAGATCTGATGCTCAAAAAGTACTTTTGCTAGTATTGGCTGTGACTCTGCTGAGATGCTTTCCTTCAGAAACAAAGTGAGGTAGTTAAGAACTCCAGCAAATACAGACATTTTCTTTATTTTAATATGAAGTGGCAAGCCTTCTCCATTTTATTACCCCAACCTCATTAAAAAAAGAAAAATAAAAACCTCCTTGTTATGCAGTATGATATACAAATTATTGCACTGCATTTATTTTTGCGTATGCATTGTCACAATAGTTTGGGATATCAAGGAAAGCATACACAATTTTTAAGAAAAACAGAGTTCTTTTCTGACCAGGTAAGAAAACAGAAGTGCTGAAATTGAAAACTTGCCAAATGTCTTGTTCTAATAGTTTACAATTGCTTATATTTAGCCCTTATTTCATCTTTCAAACTTTTGCCAGTATTTTTAAAGCAGTCTGAAGGTCCCATATAGCAAATCCTCAGAACAGAAAGATGTTTGACTTTTCAAGTTCCAGGATGCTCGCTTACTGAGTAAAGCCTTCCAGGTTTGTGCCTCAATGTATCTTAATAAGCATCCTAATTAAGCTTTTTTTTTTTTTTTTAAATGTGTCCCCAGCCTTTCTAACTTTAAAGAACTCGTATGCTTTCCTTCAACCACAGAAGCATTAAGTAGGACTGCAATCAAATGTGTGCCTTGTTGGTTCTTGGGTCTACTGTTGAACACTTTAGCTGAAGTGTGTGTGCGCGTGTGCAACCATGTGTGCTGTTTCCCTGCCTTTTGCTTTTGTCTGTCAAGCTTCTGGCTGATAGCAGATTAGCCATCTGAATGTGGGCAGCAAAGAGTAATGGGCTGCACAGAATGCCTGAGGCTTCTTGCATACAATAAAATGACTCCATTATAAAGCAAAAAATGACAAGCCTGCCATGGAGGATATCTGTATTGGGGAAATGGAGAGAGTAGCCTTTGGTTTATGATCATGTTAATGGGTGTAAAATAAACTTAATTTTTTCAACTGTCAAAAGTATTTCTAGGTGCTTTATGGCATAGTGTTGAAGGTCTTTCTCGCGGGAAAATACCGATGAGCTAAATGGATGATGTAGTAGTTGCTGTTCCTGATTGCTGTATATGTGAAGGGGAAGGAAGGGAGTAATAGCATGATGGCTCAGTTTCATTTTCACCATGCAAGTGTATTTTTTTTTTTTCTTTTACATTTTCTGTTTCTAGTGTTTTGGTTAGTTACAGGATTATGTAATCTGTGCTGCAGAAGTGTTTTTGGTTTATTAAGTCTTTCGGAAGATGCACTAATACAGATTTGGAAGAAATTGGGCCAGAAACATGGCTGACTGAGACAGGGGGAATCCAGATGTTGGAGGAGGATATAAAGTATAAAGTTTTAGTGAGTTGGATCAAGCAGAGGCACAGTAGCAGGAAAAATAACTAAGGGATTCCCATCAAGGTTTTTGACAGCTATACTTACGCACTATAAGAATCTGGTGTTTAAAAAAAAAAAAGGAATACAGTTTACTGTGTCTGTAAGCAGTAGTGGTTGTTCTTGCCCTCCAAACTTCCAATTACAGCTTTCAAGAAGAATTTTGTTTGTTTTATGGCATGCAAGCTCTAAAAGGTGTTCCTCCTTCTCCCCTTCCAAAAAAGGTGTGCTGCTTTCATTCATGCTAAATGGAGGATCTTCCTGGATTGCATCTGCTTGGGAAATGAAGACAGCTTCTGATAAATGTGGGCTTCCAAAATAACTGGCAAGTCAGCATAAAAACAATTTGCTGTATAGAATATGGAGGAATTGTTAAAGCATGCAAAACTTGTCCTAAAATGCTTAATTTTAAAGAAATGTCTTGACGGAGACTTGTTTTAGTCTGTTCCTCTTGCTGGAGTCTGTTCAACATGTCGCTGTGGATACAACCTAAGTGGGCTCTGGATATCTCTGCTTTAGCAGCAAAATGTACGAATTAGAACTTATAATAAATAAAATGGGAATACGGTTTGAGTAATGTTTGTGTTATTTTTCTCATTCTGTCAGCTGCTGGCAGGTCTCACTGTGGCTGTTCTGGACATGTATTCCATCTGTTACATGGACTGTGTCCCTTGAAGATCTGTTAGCTGCGCTTTACACACCAACTCTTCCACGGTCTCTTGAACTGATTTTTCTTAAGGGAAAACCCTTCCTCAAAATGAGTACTTCATGTGTGCTTCTTTTTCTCCCTTCCTCCCCCCCAAAGAAAAAGGAAACAACTGGCAGTGATTTTGTGACTGATTATGCCACAGAGTTCCACAGATGCTGCTCCCTTGACAGCAGTATTAACTCACTTCACATGCATTTTTATTTTGCAGTTCAGAATTATTTCTATGATCATATGAGCTTTTTATGGTGCTGAAGACCATAGCCAGTTATGAAGGAAGATGGTGATAAAACAAAAGCTTAGTTAACTATCTCAAACAGTGGGTAGTCTGTAGATGGTGACAACTAAAATACGTTCCAGGCTAGTTTATTAGGAGAGGATGTGTGGGGTTTTTCTCCTTTCCTCTTTCCGTGCCCCGTGTGACTGTTGTGGCTTACAGTAGGAAGCCCCTAGTTTCTGCAGTCGCAGGTGGAAAGAGAGGTAGTCGCTGACAGGTAATGTAAAGACAGTTGAGTAAAAATAAGAAAGTGAACTCTCTTATGGGGGAAGGAGTTAGCTATGTATTTTACAAATCTTTCAACATCTGTGACTTAATTGGCAGTACTGAAAGCAGTATGTTGCACATAAATGCAGCTTAGGGAACTTGCATTTATTAATATGAATAAAAAATCTAGAACTTAACTGTTATGTGATTTTGAATTTGTTATAAGGACATCTCATACTGAGAAAATTACTGCTGCCTAAGAGCAAACTGGTCTGACGTGGCTACAGTGTTGTGCCATGGCTGGTTTTCAGGACAGATTTGGGAAGTTGCAGAATACCAAAGGCAGAGTGGTAAAACAATCGAAAGCTCAACTCCACTTAACCAGAAGCAAATGTAGGAAATATGGTTTTTGTTATCTTAAAGGTATTTAGGTAATAGAGAAAAATTATTCTTTTGGCAGGTATGTTTTTTTGCTGTTTTCTGTGGTATTTAGGGTACAGCGGTGGAATAGCTGGTTCAAATACCATGCATGAGGAAAGTTTGCAGGTATGAAAGGATGTGTGCTGAATTATTCCAGACATTCATTAAAGAAGTCTTGTGATGGTGTATATGATGGTGGGGGTTGGGGAAAAACTTCCTGTTCTTGCTTCCTAAAGTTGCATGATTGCTCTTAATCAGGGGCTAGTGATATGGCATGTCAGTCTGTCTGACCAAGCTGTACACCATTTCCGAAAGCCCCCTTGGACAAATTCACTGTAACCAGGAATTCTTGAGAACTTTAACTGGGTCTTGTACCTGTTAGTTGGAAAATAAACATTTGGTTAACTAGTGTCACTGACATTCAGTTTAAAAATACACTAGTAAAATATAGTCCTAGTGCTAATAAACGGGATTGTTTCAATTTTAACAGCTTTTGGGTTGATACTTAAGATCACTTTGTCGTTTCTTGTTGGCAAGTACTGGTGTAGCCGAGTTGGAATCCTGAGTTTAGGACACAATTATTATGGCCACTAGCCACAGAGCTGTGGAGTGCCTGAGGTCGCATGAGGGAGAAATCTCTAACTTGGATATCCATATTTTCAGGTTTAAAAAGGTAACCAGTTCAGAATATTTATTATTAGATTTAACTTGAAGTACAAAGTATTTTAAAACTTACTGTGGGCCAGATGCCTTTTGTTTACTGATTGTAGTGAGGAGGAGGCGGCAAGATCTTAATGTCTCCTCTGTAGAGTATTTAATGTATAAACTATGAAATTACAGAAGGGCTTGTACAAACGAAGGTGCAGTGCTTGACACAAAGTAAGATGCCTTCTTGTATCCTTCACCTGGTTTTGCTTTAGTGAATCCTGATGGCCAACCCTTGCCTTAAGCTTTGACAAATGCAGTCATGTTAACATGTGGAAGCTCATAGATTTTACAGTAATTTGCTGTTGCTCGCTAGTTCAGCCCAGAACATTATAGTTACCTCAGTTTTATTTGTCTGCTGTTTTCCATAGGTAGAACAGAGGTGTGTTTCTGCAGTAGAAGAATTAAGAGTATGTAGTTGTGTTATCTGACGGAGATACTGTTTGTTGCCATCTTTTCTGTGTGGTGTAGGCCCTGTGTGAATCCTGGTGACTCCACTGTTGTGGGATTTCTTTCCTGTGGATAGAAAGAAGAGTCTCTGAGATGTGCTTCAGAGACATATGTTAAAAAGCCTGATGTTTTTTCTTTATCCTAGAATCGAGTAGCTTTTGTGAGAAGTTAAAGGCATCAGTACAATGTTGCTTTCCCTCCTGGATGAGGTAGTGAATTCTGCTCATCTAGGTGTCAAAGAACTTTAAGACTTTAAGATATGCGGAGCTACAGTGTATTTTCATCACCATTCTTCACCCTCCTTCTCTTCCAAGCAAGACTATTTTAGAGAAGGGGAAAAACCACTACTAAAAAAGCTATGATGGTGTTTTTTGCCTTAAATAAGGCTTATGATTATCTCTGCTGTAATAATAGGTGATTTAGATTTCTTGGGGCAATTCATGCAGTTCTGCAAAACCTACGTGGCTGTTGAAGAGCACTTCAGTGGGCACTGTCTGTTACACCCAGGAACTCTTTAATTTGGGTAACTTGCAAAGACTGAAATGTAATTCTCAGCAGATCAGCCTGTAGTGTGTGAGAACAAGGAGTGTCAAGCTCTGTTTTGGAGGAAGCATGTGTTCAAAATCTTTCAGATTCATTCACGTGTGTTGCCCTTAGATTTCCTTTTGATTTATAAGGGTATTCTGGAAAACCACACAACCAAAAGCATGTTGATGTTACTGCCTTGGATGCTATTGGTGATATCTAATCAATACCTCTGATGTCTTTTTTTTTTCTTTTTTTTTTTCAATTGAATCTTGTTCCTTTGTACCTCACAGATTTCTAAACTGTTAGCTATCACAGCCATCTACAAAACTCAGAATGTTCTAAAACTAGTAAGCAACTGCACCAGCATGACAAATCTGTTTGCTTACGCAGCATGATAGAATAGGAGGGATTTCCATACTATGCTGAACACGACCTGCCAGTCATTAGGAAAGCAATGTGCTTTGTTCCTGCTGGGCACAGAAAGGCTCTGGAGAGAAGCGGGGCATGCCTGGCCTTGTGATGTCTGTGGTGTCATCCTTGTAGTATCATGTGAGGAAGAACAAGGGTTTTTTAGTCAGCTCTCCTGTCCCAAGCCCTTTAAAAGCACGTCCTTATTTCTGATGTTTTTCTCCATTTCTGCAAGCAGGACGCTCATGTGGGTTTCCATTTAGGCACAAAGGCTCTGGAACAAAATATTCAGTCTTTGAGATGATCTCGATCTTCTATTGGATTCTTAGTTACTCATGGGGGAAGGGTACAGATGAAGAAGTCATATTGGGCATCTGGAGGTCGGAGAGGGCCTTTTCCTTAGTCAAAAAGAACAAGCACAGTTTGTGCTTTCTTGAGAGGTTTTTTCCCATTTGTCAAAAGTATTAAGGCTATCTTCTGCCCAGAGGTTATTTAAACTGATGTCTGAGTGTATGAGATGAGAGCATGTAATGCAGCTAATTTGTCAGCTAATGGCGCATGGTCCCACTGAACATGGGCCGTCTTGCTACTTCTTGAGAAGCAGCCATTTGGGGGTCCTGTGTCTGTCATTACCAAATGGCATGCCTTTGGTGGAAACCTCAAGGAACAGAGGCTGCTTTTTGGGGGATGCACTCAGAATGCCTCTGCGTAGGAGCTAGGGGTAGCAGTAAGAGATGTTGATGCCGTGCAGTTCAACTTTGGGGAAGTCTGGGCTGCTAACAAAGTGACAGAAACATGTCTGCTTGCCCAGCTGTGGCAAGCCAGCATCCTTATGTGAAACCATCTCCTGTAATAAAGTGAGGTTTGAGATTTTCTCCAGTGAAGTAGTCTATTGGTGGCAACACGCTATATTATATGTAGTACAAAAAGGCGTATAGTTGTTCCTAGGAAAACATTGCCTCAAAAATGCTGCTTTTAGTCAGCAGACCTCTTCATTTGCAGAAAAAAAAATAACAACTTGTTTGCTGAACTGTGACCTGTTTTGGAGTGACAGTCTTGCAGCTTGCTGAATTGACAGCTGGGCTTACCACTGCGCTGCCCGTAGCTGAGAGCGAGCTTCACAAAGGCTGTGGACGAATACATTTGTTTTCCCGTATTGTTGTTATTTCTCAGCACATTTTCAGTTGCTGCTCCCCCACTTTTCGTAGCCCTGAAGCGGCCCAGCCTGCTACTGTTTCAAGTTAGTTTCTTATGCGCTTTCTTTAAACATCCTTAATAAAGGTTGGAGGACTTGACTAATATTTGATAAACTGAGAAAATCAATGAAAAGTTACTTAATAAAGCTTTTTTGAGCTCTCTGGTTTAGCTGAGTGATTTAAACATGACTCTTTTTTTCTGTTTGAATCAACTGATCAACCTTTAGTTGGGTGGAAAAAACTGTGTTTTTTTTTAAAGGGGGAAGGCATATATATGCTTTGTTCGGACCTTCTCTCTAATAATAATTCAATATTCTGCAGATGAAGTGTGTGGGCTGACATCAAGAATCTGACTAAAATGAAAAATTATTCATCTTTTCTGGATGAGACAGTGCCAGTTGTGAGGATTAAATGTTTGTCCAGAAATTATAGTATGTCTGAGCTAAATTTTGCTAAAACATGCTATGAAATGTGCTTGGCTGGCACAAACTATATGTTGGTGTCTGTGGCGATGGGAGTTTAAACTAGCTCATTTTAAATCCTAGCAAGCAGCAGCTGAAACACTGCTGAATGACCTTTGACATAGGGACCCATGAATGCCCCAAGTATGATTTCACTTTCACCATGTTCTTTGTGAATCTGAATGCTTGTCAAATCAGATGTGTGTTTAGACCTTTTCACTGAATGTGCTTGGAGGGAAAGAACAAAGCTTGGGGTCAACTTGGCATAATCCCTGCGTTTATCTTTATTCTATTATAGTGGCTTGTGGGGGATGGAGTAACTATTCTCTACGAGGTGAAAGTGCAAGTAGAGTGTAGGTAGGCTATCCGTCTTTTCTTCCAGACTTTCCCAACAGCCTAACTCGTCTCCTGTGATTTACTTGCGTTAATGTACGGCTGACTAGGCAGTTGGCTGGTTGATCCATGTGAGCTGCTGTTTGTTCTACCCGTCTCTATTTTGTAGCTGCTGCACCTATCCGCTGATGTAAACAAACACGTATAGCTTGTCTTGGGTAGTGCAGGCAGAAGTGGGTCGGTGTTACCTAGGGCTTTGTCCTCCCCAGTGGAGATGGGAGGGGAGATAACATGGATTTTCATACTACAACTACTTTTGCTTCACAGCAAGTCAGCTTTTCATCTTAAGAGAGGAACAGCTTCATATACTGTATGATACATATGTATTTTTTGCTTTTGCAGGCTATTAGTCATACTCAAGTAAGGAGTGACTAAGTCTGTTATTACCCATTCAAATTGGGAAAGCCTTTGTCTCTAAGGGAAGAACCGCAGAGTTCTACTAAAAAATTGTTACAGACTTTTTGCAGTATTTTTAGATTTTACTCCTGTGGTAGATTCACTTCACAATACAGGATTGTTTCTGTGTGGAGCTGGAGTGGTCTGAATCTGTAAACGAGCTATTGTGCGGTAAAGTACAAGTGGGTGGAGGAACGATATGACAAAAGGCCTAGTTACCTTTACAGTTTGTTCGCTGTACCTCATACACTTTGTTTCAGAAGAAAAGCACTATTCAAAGACTTGAGTAGAAGGAGGCAGACTTTCACACGAGGCTTGTGGGAAATTTCTCTCCGACTTGTGGGTTTTCAGCTTGTGTAGGTTTACCCTGCACCTTCTGAGGCTTTGCCCGAAGCAGCTTAACACGTCTGCCTGAGCCCCCCGCACCTCGCGGGCCCGGTGCTTCAGCCGGTATTTTCCACCTTACGTGTGCACTTCTTTGGGGTTTTTCTGTTTACTTTTTAATCAAACTTTAAAAAGTTTATTTTTAAGTAAAGAGGGCGTCTTGCTGGTTTTTAAGGGCTTCCAAACTAAGAAACAAGTCATTTGCTGCCATTGACTTCAGAGATTAAAAGCAACACTAAGCAACAAGGAGATGAATCTTTTTTTTTCTTTTAATTAAACCTACTGAGAGTCATTCTGAAAGCATGAACGTACTTTTTTATTTTTTAAACTAAACTTTGAAACTTGATGTTCTCTGTGCTAAATCTGCAGTTCCCTTCAGCTTCTTCCACGTGTTTCGCTGTTTACTTTCGCTTTTCATAGATTAGTGGGTAAGTGCTTAAAAACCTGTTCATTCTGCTTGAGAACAAATACACTTCACTCGGCACCCAGTTTTCAGATTTAAGACACTTTCACATGAAGACTTGCTGGTGAGCTGGATGGTTTGGGGGGTTGGTTTTTTTAAAGGAGAATTGAGTTATTTCAGTGAACCTCGGGGGAGAGGAGAATGTGTGCTATGGGGAGAGCAGGGCTCTGCTTCTCGTGCTGACCCAGGTGAGCTGGGGTGGCTGAGGAGGAGCGGCTGGACATGAACACTCCGAGCAGGTTCCTGCTTCTGTTGTAGAAGGAACTGAGGGAGTTCTCGGCCTTCCAGGTCACAGCCCAGCACACGGGCTGGAACTAACGGGCTGCAGCCCAGAGGAGTAATTTTAAAATGAGGTAGCAGAGGCCTGGACCTATGCCCGCATTAGCTGCCTGTGCTATGGTGGCGGTAGCCACTGGCAGGAGGGCAGGAGAGGTATTTGGGGTTAGGAAGCAGTCTGATAGGGTTTCAGTAGTGGCTTTCATTCCTTGTTAGCTGCATCCTTTCAAGTTTTGCGTGTGTTGGAGAGGGACGCTTTCAGCCTCCAGTCTGCATAATGGTACCAAAACTGCTCAAGGAGAGCAATTCTGGGGTACCTAGTGTCCTCATCATCTCTTGCTGCTTGAAAGAATAAGCTTATTGCCTTTGTTCAGCACTGCCAAGATAATTTTGCTCAGAATCTCAGACAGGCTGAGCAGCAAGGTGGGGTTTTTTTGGGTGGGTTCCCCCTCCCGCTTCCCATTGCAACCTGCCATACTCTGCTTCTCTGGATATTGCACTTACATACCTGAGTGTCACCAACCTGCATCCAGAAGCCTACATATCCGCCTGCAGTGTCTTTGTTGCATGCTCAGTTTAATTGCATAACATTAACGACAGCAAGAACTTGCATCTTGAAACTCTTAGTCTTGCAGGCTGTAAACTAGTAAGTTTTATCTAGAATATCCACCTACAAATACATGCCACAGTGTTTACTGTTTCACAGTATAGCAAAACTCTGAACAATTCCACCGTGGTTGAGTGAAACTGATAGATGTTTTTCAGAGCTGTTTGAGCTCTCATCTGCTAATCTTGGGTACCTGTAAATAATACCAGAAAATCCTTTGCTTGTATTAATCAGAACTAAAAGGCAGCAGTCAAATGTTCACTTTTGCAGTATCAAGTTGTTTTTATTTGGTAAATCAAACCTCTATTTCTTAAAATGCCACTTATACTGTCGTATAATGGCAGCTTTTCTTCTCTTATTTCTGCCTCCCTCCACTTCTGTCAGGCTATGAAACTACATGCTATGTAAGAGTTTCTTTTTTCTTTATGTTCTCGTTTTAAAGGCTGTTTCAGTCTTGAGATGTTAAGGGAGGTTTTCTAGTAGCTAATGCTCCCATGGCTACTCTGTTGGCTGCCAAACCTACTGTGTTCTCTTGGGTTTTTTTTAACTTCTAGTGGTGTGAAGGTGGGATTTGGAGAAGCAGCTCTACCAGCTGTGGAGTGAAAAGGCTGAACTGGAGGGGCACAGCTGAAGGAAGCAAACCTGCTGTTTTGTTCCTAGTTGCAAAGCAGTACATGCCTAGCTGCTCTTAGGGTCTTCCAAGAAGGTGCAAATAACTGTTCTCCTTCTGCCAGCTTCAGGTGGGAAGACATGCAATAGAGAGATGAAGCAGGGGAGTAAATTAGTGGCAGAGCAGGGAACAGCCAGTCAAACCTGCTATTAAGCAGCATTTCTCCTAAGTGATAGGAATATTAGGGAGGTCACAGCGGTCTTGTTTTTAGAACTTACACAATGCTAAAAATCCATCACGGAAACAGCAGAACAATCTATCTGTGTGCTGCTGATCTAACTTCACAGCTGATCACAAATGCAGCTTAGTTTAAAGAGGCAGCTATATACTCCAGTAACGCCAACAGCTGACAATTCAGGAATGTAAACTTAACATGTCTGATCTTACATGCTCTTACTGTCCTAAACACAAGTGTCTGGGGGAATGAATGAACTCTAATGTGCCTTAAAGCCTGTCTCACTTGGAATAGTTTAGACGGTAAAGGCACGGGCAGAAGTGTATTCAAAGGATGGTTCCAGGTGGAATAGCTGACCAGAAGCCTGCCATGTGGGAGTCCTGCGGCTCATCTGTCCCTGCCACTTGCCACACTGCAGAATCTCCTTGCTGATTTGGGAAGCCTGCCTTCTGAGGCCTGGAGCCCACTGGTGTAAAGTGTTCCTTCCAACTGTACTGAAATCTACGTTTGGAGTAAGCCACCATGCCCCGCTGTAGTTCTGAGCTCTTAAAGAATGTGTATTGAACATGTGAATGGCCTTACCTTAAAATGCGAAAGAAGTGGTTTCCCTCTGTCTGGGGACAGTGGTGTTGCATATCTGACTACTGACAGTCCCAAGGTTTTTTGTCCTTTGAGCATTAATTAGATACTGTAATTTAATTATGTTGTAGAATACTTCATTCTAAAAGGAAAACTTAAAGTTACCTTACCTGGTCATATAAAACTGACTTTGATCCTATTTAAGTAGTAACCACTAAAGACTTAAGCAAGCTGGCAGCTCTGCACTGCTAGTATTGTGGAATTATTTTCTGGGGTTTTTATTTGTTGGTCAGGTTGTTTTTTTTTTCTTGGAGCCAATCCTGTCCCAGTAGCTAAGAGGGAATACAGGGTGATCAAAATAATTACAAATTCATGTGCTCAGGTGAAATAGCAGAAAGGTTACTACTGGGAATGACTTGACAAGGTATTAGATGAAGGAAATAAAATTCTGTTAAGCAAAGGTTTAGGGAAAGTGTTAGCTCTGGTGGTCATGATGACATCTTAGTTACTAAGTGTGGAAATGACAGCTTTTGTGAGACTTCAAGAAGACAGAATAATGCAGAATCGATGTCATGTTATTTACAGCAATATTTCATTCAAATCTCCCTGTAACTCTGGCTTGAATCTGTGCTTTTACATCTTGGTCCTTGGCTGAAAATCATTCCTGGTCAAGCTGGAAGGCCATCCAAAGGAGAAAGAACGAATGAGTTGTAGAAAGAGGTGTCAATCATCCTCTAGCTGGGTGCAGATGAACACCTCGGTAGGCCAACTGTTAGCATCTCAACGGTCAAGGAAGTAGCCGGTGCTTTTGCTCTTCTGTGCTTTTCTGCGACTGTGTGATATTGAGGGACTGAGAGAGAGAGAGGGATGTTAGCTTGCATAATTGTCGAACGCGTGGTTCCAGTGTTATTCTCTGGGCAAGCAATTGATGTGGTCCTTGGTTCTGCCAACAAGTGGATCTATGGAAGGCGTAGGATGCAGAGATTATCCTCTGTATTTATTTTATCTCATAATTGAGACAGATTAAGAACAAGTGGTCAATTTACAGCAATTCAGGGAAGTGGTACTTTGTTGTCATATTGTAGTGTCTGAGCATGCCCTAACTCAAATTCTCTTGGCTTCTGTGGTGTAGAGGTTTTTTTTTTTTAAATAATAGGTTATTTTCTTTTGCTCAAGTTTTATTTATTTAGTTTTCTAGTTTGTAAGTCCAGCACTACATACATATATATAGCAGCTGGTGAAAAATGTGGCACAACTACAATGCTTGCTTATTAAAAAGGGAAATCCTTGTCAGCCCTTCCCTGCTCATACAGTGCATGAATGAGGGATATTTTCCCTGACCAGCTGTGTGCTGGAAATCATTCATGTGTTGCTATTTTTGAAGACGACTTTTGTAGGGCAGAATCTCTCTCTCCTTGTGTATATCTAGAAACCATTTGCTTTTCATGCAGACTAAAACTTGTATGGAACGTAGTTCAGGAATTCCACTTGTGCACTATTAGCAGGCTTTTTTGTTATAGTGACTCGCATTTTCTCAGGAGGGTGGTTGTTTGGAAAAGGGTTTCTTTAAGGACTACTCTCCCAGCAGTTGCTTATGTGTATGTTTGGCCTATCGGCATTCCTGCGTACTTTGGCTGTGTGCACTGTAGGGTTGGCTCACAGACCAGAGCACCTAAATTTAGATGCCAGGGTGTGAGCTCATTGCCTGTGCTGTCACTACAGTCTGCAGAGACCTAGTCTGTGGATCTGAAGAGCTGTTGAGCTGCCTGAACATAAGTATCCGCTTTAGGATGAGCAGAATAGTTCTTTAGCTGCCGGTGATTATAGCACGACCTTAGGCAGCTAGTTGATGTATAAATTCCTAAATCTAGGTTTTGTTATCCATGAGCTGTATCTCACCCTGAGGTTGTTTTAATTTCTGACAGTTGAAAACCAGGTCGGTGGGGTTTTTTTTGCTATTAAAATTCCGATTGTGAGTTCTCTTCTGTGTTACTTTCTTTTGAAAATGATAATCATAGTTGACATTCTGAGTGCTTAAAGCTGCACCTTGAATATGATACCTGTCTCAATGCTTTCTCTAAAGCATTCTCTGGTCTTAACTATCTTTTGGTTCTCTGGGACTCGTAGACTGGTATTTCAGTTCAGCTGGGAAGCAGGCCTCCTGCCTTCCTCCTGCCCCACGCACCTGCCGTCGGAACATCTTGGTGTTGAGCTGTGGCTGGACCCATCTGACTCAAGTGAGGTTTCTGCTATCTCACAGCAGGAAACGAGTGAGCTGCTTGCACTCAGAATGCTATCTTGAAGTCTTGTTAGGGAACAGCAATGAAATTGTTCTGTTTTCTCTTATTCAATTGCATGTGCTATCAGAGTTGGTCACCACCAGCTGTTAACATGTTGATTGCTGTTGACTACTTAAATAGTGCTTTTTTACTGAATTGATGATCAGAAGTGAAACTGATGTGTGGGATGTTGGAGCAGGAGGATTTGGTAATGGGAAAAGCGGCTTTGAAGTGTGAGATGTCACTATGAAGAACTAAGATTATCTATATGTATTTTAATAGCAGCAATTTTTTCGGTGCAATGCCATTGAGTTCAATGTGGTTAGAGTAGTTGGTAGTTGTTTCAGATGAAGGAGAAGAGTCAATTGTGTAGCTGAGCAACTTAGACACAGAAGTGTCTTTTCTTACTCCCTTGTTCTTTCCTTGTATTATTATATTAATACTTCCATTTTAAAGGTTTCTTCATAGCCAGTGAGTGTGTCTCTGCATATACAGACAGCTTGGATTTTGCTATGTTCTCAATACTGAGAGTGGTCACTAACCACAGGATACATTCCGTACTTCATTAGTGAGGTGACTGGGAGGGGGGACACAGACACAAAACTGAAGAATGGTGCTTAAACAAATAGGTGGCTTTAGTTAAGTCTCACACATTGTGCAAAGCTTCAGCTGAAATTATTCCTTCTTTCAATGTTCATACTGCACAGTGTCTTTTTACAGTCTTTTTGGCTTTATTTGTGAAGACTTATGTTACAACAGGAGTAGGTTTGCACCATTGCAATCAATTAGTGAACTGGTGAAACACACAGTAGGTATCCTCTAGGAATTCAGCTTATAACCATGTCTTGTAAAATCTCGGATTCTGAGGTCAAGTGATGGGATTGTGTGAAGCATCTCAGGATGAGACTGAGGGGAATGTAACTCCCCTCTCTCTCAAACTTCACACTGTGGTGTTTTTTTTTCCCAGTGTTTTTGTTCAGCAGATACAAACGTATGCAGCCTGACAAGTATCTTTGTGCTTCCTTCTCTTCCTTCCCATAACTGTATCAGAGTAGTATCTGGCTACTTTGAAAAAGCAATTTGTATCTGTTTCTTGTGGCATGGCTTTCACTTGAGAATTGTTAGGTAATTTAAAATTACAGACGACCGAAGTCTATGTGCATAACTACATTAGAAGTTTTATATTAATTTCTCCAAATTGCCACTGAAAAGAACTGGTTGGATTTCATGGAATAAGCATTATATTAATCTATTTCTGTAGAAAACAACATCTTAGCTATACAAGAAGATTTACTAAAAGGCACCACATTCCTTCAGTAGTCAGATAATGTGATACTTGAGTGAAAATGGTCTATGTGATGTCCTCTTTCAATCTTTTTATGTTAGCATAAATTTAAAGAAGTGTTTAGGAAAAGTGGGTTTTTTTGTTGTTGTTTGTTTGGGGTTTTTTTTTTGTCAAAAACATATTTGTAGCTGTTCCAAATACCCTTTTGAAGAATTCAAATCAATATGCTTGGTAGCTAAACTTGTGGAATATAATATAAAAGAAATTAGTGGCCTGAAAATAATTTGTCTAATATACAGCAGTAAGTTAGTGAGATTATGAACTCGGAAGCAATCTTCACTCGCTAACTTTTCATATTGACCTTTTGGGGATTTCAGTCTTGAATAGCTAGCTTCAGTTAGAGGGTAATTACAGAAAACACTAGGAAATTCTTCAGATTGTAGTTGCTCACTGCTGTTAATATACAGGAAAGATGGTGTCTGTGTTCATGAAAAAAACAAAACAAACAACAAAACCACCACCAAAAACAATGTACATTACAAAATTGCAGTAAAACTATTAGTGCTGAGAATAAAGAAGCATAGTTTGAGTTGACCTTGAAGAAGGGTAGGAAGTGTTGTGGTAAGTCTAGTAGCTCAAAAGAAGGAAGATGTGAAAGCTGAAGTTGGGTAGTTCTAGCAGACAAAGGTAGATACACATATTGCTTTTCAGTAGTTACTTTTAGCATAGCTTTTACTTCTATGTGCCAGATCTTAAGACAGTCAAAATTGGGGAATTTACTGTAAGTTGGCTTGTGGTATCTGTAAGTGCATTTCTTAAGTGGACTTAAGCAGCCTTTGTAAATAGTAGGTTCCAGACTAACCAGAAACTGTAGACTTCTTGCATTGGTGGGTGAGACTTCTGTGATGTGATCAAAATATCGCAGTAGATCATCATCCTGGTATCTGTTTTTTAACCAGGGGTGGGGGGAACACAATTCTTTACACATCTGTGAATGAATTACAGTCTGGATACAAAATTACCAGTATTTGTGTTCTGAGAAACTTTTCCAAATACTAGTTGCTTAAGAAAAGAAAAACTTACTCAGATGCAGTTTAGTTAAGATAACATGCAGGCAATGCATCTCGGAGTACAGAGAATATATGCAGCCTTTTTCTTAAATAGTCTTTTAGATGGTAACTTGACTGTGTATCTTCTACGCTATGTCTTTGCTTATAACAAGTATGCCTGCATCCCTCTCCTGTGGCAAAAATACATTGCTGTGAAAGAGTTGGTGAATAGCATTGGTATCTGTGATGGCTTTTCACAGATAGTGCTGGGGAAATCTGGAAGATATTAAGAGCCTGTTATTTGTACCAACAGGCAACTTGAAGTGAATTAGTAGCTGATTCTTGTACCACTCCCACTGTTGAGTTGGGTGTGATGTCTAAAGGTTTGTAGGAGGATGTCTGGATTCCTTGGGTTGTATCAGGAGAACAGCAAGTAAAATTTCTACTCAGGTGGAACTGTAGATTATTTGCATTATTTATCTCTTCAGTTATCAGACCTCTGAGTTTTTGAATAATGCAGCTGGCGATACTTTCTGTGGGGGCTGGATGCTGCCAGATTCACTCAGTCACATGTACAGAGGACTGCCCACAGTAAGCTGGAAGTGCTCTTGGTTTACACCTGGTATCCCAGATTTCTTTCAACCAGATTGTTGTATTGGGAAGAAAAATAGATAGTCCCACTGTGCAATGTATTAGTTGCTGTCGGCTGCTAACATCTATTGGAAGATATTCCCCCCCC
>Ga0065711_1035152_pt1 | contig 22726 bp, 13 predicted proteins | sample Hoacrofraction12_FD_59098 | JGI IMG/M metagenome (GOLD analysis project Ga0065711, IMG submission 59098) | Hoatzin crop microbial communities from Cojedes, Venezuela - Epithelial fraction 12 v2 (version 2) | ecosystem: Host-associated > Birds > Digestive system > Esophagus > Crop | place... | reverse complement strand
TATTTATTTGGATGTTGGGTATTATTGGAGAGAAGAGGTGAACTGGGATGAAAATAACAGTGTGAGACTGCATTGCTTCCACAAGAGCAGCAATCTGAAATACTATAGCTTCATCCTTTTACCAGTGCTGCTCTTTTAGGAATACTTCCCCTGGCCAGAGGCAGCTCCTCAGCTCATGGAAAAGATACAGTTTATAGCTGCAGCAAACCCTGAAGAGTTGCACTTACCACACCATGTTTTTAAATTTCTTTACGTAAACTTCTTGGAGAATATCAGCATCACATCTGATAAGACACCACAGTCTTCTTTCGTCATGTAGGGGAAAGAACTGTCTATGTTTAAAGGTAGGGAAGGCTAAGATATGAGCTGTGGTTACCTTTTTTTTGTTGTTTTCCAGAAAACAAGTATTTGGGGGGGTAAAAAAATACCTAACATTTTTCATTGTTTTATTTCTTCTTATTCTGAATGGCATTTTGGGGCTGAATTAAGATGAAAACTTCATGAAAGACTACTGGAATCGAATGACCGTGTATTGTTCACTAAGCATATTTATTTTCTCAAAAGGATGTCCTAACATTTGTAATCAGACAAAGCTTTTAAAAAACAAAAAAATCCAACAACAGCAAAAAAGTAAGGTTTTCCTAATGAAGGATTGTTACTTTTAAGTGGAGGCACTAGAGGTTTAGAATTTACAAATGCATATTGATGCCCTAAAAGTTATTTGTAAAAGAAAAGGAATAGAAGGTAGTAAACACTGAGGATTGACAGGTTTTAATTGTATTTAATTTTGTTTTGACGTGTTTGGAATGCAGAAAATATTTTAGAAGTCTAGAGCATATTAGAACAAATTCCAATTAAGAGAAGACCAGAAAGACAGAAAATAGCATACAAGCCTCCAATCTAGATGAAGACATTTTAGTTTAGTTTTTTAAGCACAGCCCTTGAGGGAGTATGTTCTAGTCTGTGCTACTTTTCAAATAAGTGAATTTCCATATTTGAACTCAATATTTTGTCACAAAAGCATGAACAAACAGATCTTTTTGAATGGCGTGGAAGTATGAGAAAACAATGCCTAAATAATTATTGCCAAGTCCAATTTGCTGCCAAATGTTAATCTTGACCAAAGAGATGCGATTAAGAAAAGGCAATTAAAAAATCCAGCAATGTAGGTTAATATTACCAGGAAAAATACTAATATAGTTGTTAAAAACTGCTGAAGCTTTTTAAGCACTGTATCTGGGGGACAAAAACCCCAGAAGGAATGCGCCATCCTTTCCTTAACAACTGTCATGAGGGAGTGTGCTGGCAGGATTTTCAATATCACTAATATAATATCTAGATCAAGACTGCCATTCTAGTGCAATGGCTATTAAGGAGAGAGGTGAAAAAACCAGATGCATCTCTATTCATCTGTCAGGGGCAGTATTTCCTCAAAAGCTGTGGTGAGGGAGCAGAAGCAGGCATCAGCCAGCAGGATCAGCCTGCTCCTCCTCGTGCCCTTTGCCTGCACCAGCAGGATCAAGCAGATAGCCCCACAGCCTTGACCTTCACCCCCAGAGCCTTGTAGTCACTCCTGATGCACTCAGGGTCCCTCCACCAGCAGTACCCTCTGCAGAACCAGAGGCAGAGAAGGAGATTTACACGTGTTACCAAAAGCAGGGAGTCTCCAGCCCCCCACATCTCAGGAGTTCCCATTTGTCAGCAGTCCCCTGCTTTCCTCCTTCATAGCAACACAGGGTTCAAGTTCTTGGCCCCGTTGATCTTCTTCTTCATCCTCCCCAGTGATTGCTGCTTCTCACAGCTCCTTCGCCTGGTGGCTCAGCACCTTGAGCAGAGCACACCTCCCCCAGCAGATGAAGCCAGCCAACATGTCCTGCAGCCAAGCCCTGGACATCCACATCCTCTCTCAGGAGCTCTTTCTGTGAAGTGCTAAGGACACGCCGCGTCTCCAGCTCACGCTGCCCACAACACACGGCACGTAGTTGTGCTACGCAGCCTTCCGTGGGGAAGGTGCAGGCTCTCTCTACCCAGCGAGCAACGAGTCAGGCTCTTGTCTTGCTCAGCACGCTGCAGAAGCCAGCCCTCACCCCCGGCAGCCACCAGAAGTCCCTGTAGAAGCAGCCTGGAAACTCTGCAACAACTGCTGTGGCTCTGTGTGATGCTCCCAGACTTAATGATCAGACTTAATGATCTTCCTAAAATATTGCATGTGAGATGCCTGTCTTATTAATCAATGTTTAACAAAGGCAAAAAGTGCTGCTCACTGAATATAAATACTTGCACAGAAAGATTTAACATTTGTTTAGTGAGCTTAATTAAAAAGCTCTACTTGATGTGAGTGGTGCCCTTTTAAGGATCTAAACTTGATAAAGAAATAAGCTGTTTTCTGTCACTTAGAGCTTCCTTTTCTTTGCAAATGATGAGTGGTTTCAAAGATCAAAAGGTAAATTCTCATCTGCTATCTTAATTTAGAAGCTATTTTAACATTCTGATAAGCCTAGCAGTTTTGGAAGGCTTCATTTTGTTTATCTCACCAGTCAATGAACAAACTTCAGGTAATTAACTGCAGTTAGATATCTCAGTAACAGCCATAGTCTCTGCATTTAGCACAGGAACATGAAAATTTACACAGGAGAGACTGCATCCACTAATGATTAAACTGCTTTGTTTACTGTTTAATACAATGGACTAATTTCAGTGAAGGTCAAGGTTGAGAGGAAGGCATTGTACTGCATTTAGATTTAATCGTGTAGAATTATAAAAATGGAAAGCATAATCAATAATCGAATGATGTGGAATTAAACTCTTCAGGTAGAAGAGAATTTGATGACATTTTCCCACAGCTGCAGCTAAGGAAGATCCTAAACTTGTGTGCACAAAGACCAATTGCCTACACTAAGCAAAAAGTTTCCGAGTCTTTCTGACCTTGCACTGTTTTGTATAAACACAAACCCCACCCCTGTCTAGTCCAAGCCTGTGGTACACACCACCACCACCAGAAAAAAAGAGAAGGAAACATTCCTTTTATGTCATGCGAATGAATTGTCCCATAGCGTCAGTCCTCTGACACTTTTACTTCAGGAATAAAGTTACAGGATATTAACGTCCAGGATTAAAGGGAACAATGTCTTTGGTATTAAAAAATTCCTAAATTTATGGGATAAATGAGAAGCTAAAACTCCGTAAGATTTACATTGGCAAGACGTTTTATCATGAGTTTACACATGCAGACATGGCTTTAATTTTGACATCCTATTAGAAACATTTCAAAACGCTTTTTGGAGACACTGATGACTTGTGAAAGGTGAAAGAAAGTAAAAAAAATCCGAAACTGTAAAGTATACAGACTGAACAACTGCAAAAGAAATTATGCCTTTAAAATGTTCTAAGTATTGACACAGTTATTACTATAAGATCATAATAAAATAATAAACAGTAATATAGTACTGCAGTAAAATAAATTAGTTTAAATCTGTATAAATACACTATATTTCAAAATTATGAAGAGAACATTTAGATTTAGCAAAGTTTACCTTCTCCCCACTGATGGGTAATTGATTTATTTTTTGATTATGGAGTCTTGCTATGAGAAAAAAACACCTTTGAATCCTCAAATTTTCCTGGAATAGAAAATTGTTTTAATCTGACCTTAATTGGTTTTCTTTTTTTAACTTAAGCTGCCAGCAGCATTTGGGGCTTCTTCTTTTCATCAGGAAAAAGAATTTATGACAGTCAGGTATTTGGCATGAGTCCATTCAATTAGAAATAATGCACAAAATTCCTATTTGTCTTAACACCAGAATAAAATAATACTAGATAGTCCTTCCGTGCAAAATTCAAAGTCCTGACGAAGTCCTTGTTACACCATCACTTAGCTGCATGGAAGCTGACTAGCAACCCAAAAGGATTTTATGACCCATTGGTCAAATTCAAGGTTGCTCAGTGTCAGCTGACGACCTCTGCAAGGCGAGGGACAGTCACACCCACAGACTAAAACCTCGATCCAAAGCCAACTGAAGACACGGTATTTTCCATCTCCGGAGTGGACCTGGGAGATGATTCCTGCAATATTACTGGGGACGACTCTTAACATCCACTATTTTAAACCAGTTTTTATCACAGAAAATAGTATCCACGCAGCTGAATCCAGAGAACCATGAACAAGTCTGTGGCTTTGTTTTCCAAATAGCTGCGTCACGGCAGCTCTAAACTCACAGAGATTCCCTTTTCCAAAGAACGTATATAGAACAGACACTCTGAACTAAAAGTGAGTAATCATCAGTATTATTCCTGAAGCTGTAGAAATGTGGCCTGGTTAAATTTCTTCAGGAATTTCATCCAAGCTTATACTGGAATCTGAACTAAGAACTATGATTTTTCACTCATACTGTTTGTCACATCAATACACTCCCCCTTCCCTAACAGTTATTTCAGACGACAGATGATATTTTGGAGACATTCAGATTACTGGAAATCATAACTGCCAGTTTTACCGACTACAGCAGTAGAAGCTTTTCTTTTTCTTGGTTTTCTGCCCTCAGAAAGCCAGCTATCCTCTCACAGCACACTCGGATTAATTTCTGTGTTTTATTGTCAGGGTTCATTCTTGCTGGCGAATGTTTTTTACCTTTTTAGCTTCCTGAGAAAAAGGCTGAATAAATAGGGATGGATCTATTCTTTTGGTGCTATCTTCAGTCTCAAAGTTGTACTGAACAATACGAAATTCCAAACATAGACACCTAATTTATTCCTGCCCCCTTAAAGACAACCAGGCTAGTCAAGTTTTAATTTATAGTTGATTAAAAATGATGAATCAAAATGCAGAGAGCCCTAACCCTACACCATCCCAGTTGCAGTTAGGATAGCATCCTTCCCTGATTGAAACAGAACATTTTAGTCCACTGCTGCTGAAAACAATGAACTTATTAACTCTCTTCCACTGGCTGATTGTGGCTGCAGTAGCTGCTCATTGGGACTGGAGGTGGCAGAGGAAGGAGTGCTGGCAAGTCTACAGCTTCACGTAGTCAGGTCAATTACAGCATGCATCACTTGGAAGATATGTTTTATTTTCCTGGTCACATAGCTCACAAATACCAGTTTATTTTTTATATTATTCTAGTGCATCTTAAATGCCACCCAGCATGACAATACCTTCCTTCTCATACCATAACAAGAGATCTGTAAAAATCCACGGACTTCAGGCCGCCCACAGAACACAGATGTTCACTCCTCCTCAGCCAGCTCACAAGCAGCCTCTGCAGGCAGATTGTACAAATTCTGACATAGCACTAGCTCCCAAAACAGCACCAAAACTTTTCTTGCATGTAAAAGGTACCCCTTTATGCCTTCTTTCAATGTGCTGCCTAGTAGTTTTACTTAATGGTCCCCATTCTGGTATCAAGATAATTATATTTTTCTCTATTTTTTTGTCTGATATTTTTTTCCTATAGTTTTCCTTCCATTTTTTTTTTTCTTTTCTTAGCCAAAGACACTAGTTTCTTTGACTGCTGTCTATGGATATCATTCAGTATCTTTGTCAACTCTCCTCATTCTTCTCTTCTAGTTTTACTATAGCTTTCCAAGATGGGAAACCACTATCTTGCAGATCCATGTGTTAGCACCATGCAAACAATGCAGGCAAACGGCCACACCCCGGCCTGAGTTTTAGCTAACGGAGCAGACATTGGAAGCAACTGCCACTGACGTGAAGAATTGCTGCGCACAGCAGATAACAGAGGGAGAGACTCCCAGGAATTACGAAGAGCACCACGAGAGATGGCCAGATAGCGTGGGTGGTGGAGGGGGACTATGTATGGGAGTGACAGCCAAGCTTCACAGACAATTCGAGGGAGCACTGGGAGCCCTTCAGGAGTACAATCTTGCAAGGCCAGCAGCTCCTGGGTACCTGTACCAGTGATACCATATAAGGCCAAGATGACCTTGGTAACAGTATCGTAAATACCAAATTTCAATGTGCCAAAACTGGGATTAAATGGGAAAAAGTAATTAACAGGCATGACAGAGGAGACAAGGCTGGGGAAAGACAGAGCTGACAGTCAATGGGAGGAAGCCAAAGCATGGGTAGATGGAGAGAAGAGGTGTGAGAGGGGCTGGTGCCATGTGGGCCAGCACAGGTCAACATGCTTGTCTGGCTGAGCCCTGCACCTCATCACTGCCCTCTGCCCTGTCTTCTTGTTAAATCCTATCCCTAAATGTTTCCTGCGTGACCTCACTTTTTACCTGGGGAGGGGGAAGAGGTCTCGGTGCCAGCTGCACAGGTCTTGGGCGCTGGTGGGACTGGGCTGTGGAGTGTTTCTCTGGCGAGCTTCAGTGATCTGCGTCCATGTGCATGCGTGTGCTTGAGTGTCAGAGCATGTTTCTCTCTGGATTACACGTTCATCCTTGCTCCCGGTCAGACCTGCAATGGGGGACAGCAACAGCCACCTCTATCGGGCTGGAACAGGGTATTTTACTACTCTGAATTAATTCTATACCATCAGCAAACTATTCACTTCCTTTTTCAGACCATGAATGAACACTCTGAACACCGGAGGTTTCAGCGTAGCTCTTTGGAGGATTTCACTGATAACCTGTTACATTACAAAAACTATTTCAAATCTGTCTCTCTGTTTTTTCTGAAACTGCTGTAAAACCTGTTCAAGCAAGTTTTTTAAAGTTCCATGCTTCATTAGCACTCACCACTCAATGCTGTACTGAAATGGATGGCTCGAGACACCATGTGGTTAACAAATATAAAGGCCTATAATTTTTAGGTATTTAGAATACATATCTGCCAGATTTGTGGCCAAAGATTTGATTTAAGAAAGTAACATATAGTATTTTTCCATCTAAGGCATCAATGCCTATGTACTTCAGAGCACTTTTTCTCTTTATAGCCCTCTGGCAGGGGGCATGCTCTCTCTTAAGTGAAACCTATTATCTCTAAACCAAAGGCAATAGACTTTAATCAGGTTACTGCATATCACACAGAGGTTAAGGAAAATAAATTGAAGCTCTTCACTGAAAACATATTTTAAAAAATAAGAAAGTTGAATATCCTGAGATTGTCTTGTATTCTAAAGAAGCTTGGAGAGTACATAATGTGAATTCTGTTTTAAAATGCTTTCAGTCTGGAATGTTTGACTGTTACAGAACATTAAAATAATGAACAAATAACAGCAGCTATTACAAGTGATCCTTCAATTCAGCAATGGATCTTGATGTGCCTAACACCATGTTTCAGAATGATCTGTAAAAATTGTTATTGTTTAGATTGATGCCATTCTGCTTTTGCTGGTGAATAAACATTAAAAAAAAAAAGAAAATAAAGGACCAACCTCACTCTCAAATGTTGGCAGCTAAAGACTAAAATAATGAGTCAGTTTTCAGTTTCCAAGTATGCACAACGTTACCTCAAATATGCAAACAAACACCTACATCATAACATTTATCCAAACTTATTTTATCTTCTCCTGTGTACAGAACTGTATAGAACTGCCAAGCTTTACCCAATATAGTACCAAAGCTTTGAGTACTGAAAGCTGAGGAAACTATTCTCACAAAAGCATCAAAAATCTAAATTAGCTTTGTCAATGCGTATCTGTGAAAGCAGATTTGGAAAAAAACCTACCAAATGCTAAGGATTTAAATTTTTGTTACTATGTAACCACTTTGCTCTGCTTACTAGAAAACTGAGGATATTTCCATGCTATTCTTGCACTGTAGAAAAAGTTACAGCTTAATCTGAGTGGTCCTTTTTTTTTTCCCTACTTTCTAAAGAAAACAGTTACCAACTGTAACTTCTAGAGAAAAACTCTAGAACAATCCAGGAATTCACACCTTTAGGCTTTCAGAAAATAAGAATCAACTTGAAGACACAGCCTCTGAAGTCTTGTAAAGCCATCAAACGCTGAACCTGTTTGCAGACAGGTATAGATTGCATGTGGCTTGTCCTATATGCAATCATAGGATGTAGTTCTCTGTACAACCCTCCTGACTAGGAGACGCATGAGGAAATTTCCTTTTTACTACCACTGTTAAAAAAAAAAAAGTATTTTCTGTTACTTCCTGAAGAAAGTCTAGTGTTTAGACAAGGAACAAGTGGTAGTCAGAATTAAATACGTAGACATTATTTTATGATTAAAAATAGCCTGCTCCAAAATTTACAGCAAGCATCAAGGCCAGTTTTCTATTCCGTTATCTCTTCTTAACTGACATATTAGTACATTAGCGTAGCTTTCTGTTGTTGTAGGGGCCTTTAAAAAATATCTTTTATTAAAAATCACAAGCCACTTCCAACACGAATGGGTGGGTGTTTTTTTAAGCTTTAGACAGGAAAAAAAATAAATCAAGATTTCTGTTGAGCACATTCCCTTCAGCACTCAGTGCTGTTTCAGAATCCTGACCTTTCCAACACATCATCGCCTCTCCAGCAGCATACAGTGTGGTGACACTCTTTAATGCTATCCTCTACTCAACCTAAGGAAGTACATTTTGCTATTTATTTCCAGCAGAAGGAAAAGTGATGCTACAGATACTCTTTTTTGTCTTTTTTTGGTAGTGCTCTTCATTGCACTACAGCTGCAATGCTAAAATACTGCATTCTTCCTCTCCCCATAATGCCAGACCCCAGGAGAACTGGTTATTAACTCTAAATTAGCATTGCAGGATTGCCTCAAAAGATTTCTGCTCTGAAATGTTGAGATGGAATGAAAATGGAGTGCTCCTGTGTGCCGAGATTTCTCACACAGCTGTGCTGTGGCTAGAGCAATGAGCAAGTTAGCTCTGAAGGTTTGTAGCGGGGAAGCTGCGCCTTACGCTTTGGCTTCAGTTCACACAGTCTGTATTTCCTGAGTCAGTAACATTACCTGCAATAACCAAATTTGGTTTCCATTTTAAGACTGAGATTATGAAAAAGACATCCTGCTGTAATTTTCACTCCAAATCACATATTTGTCCCTAGTAAAGTTGGATGGAAATGAGCCAAAGCCCATAAGCTTTGAAACTCATTTCATGTTCACTGAAAAATTGATATATTTTCTTGTAGCTTTGAAATAAGTACGGAGCAAACTTAGTGTTTATTGCATGACCTTAAATTAGATTCATTTTTGAAAGTTCTATTACAAAAAATTATGCATTGCTATTACAATACAGTTGCTAAAATTCCTGGGAATAACAGATTGTCATTTGACAAGATTTTCTGAGAAGGCAATGACAGCACCAGAACTCTGCATGAGGCACAGCATCACTACAGTCTGCGTGCATCAGCAGGGATTGAAATAAGAGCTCTTCAGTTCACACAGAATGCAAATGCATTGTCTTCTCATAGCATTCTTGATTTGAAAATTCATATAGTCCTGTGTGTACACTTCATCCTTGCTTACAAGATACCTTATTTACTCAGTGTTTGGCAACTATGTTTTTCCATTTTGTTCCACAAAGGCCAGGCATCTTACCTGGATTATAATACAATTTGTCTTCCAGTAACACTGCAGGAGAAAGGGATCTTAATCTCAGATAATGTTATTGCAAATACTAACGCCAGCTAATAAAAGAACATAATAAAACATGGATATTCGCAAGGAAAGACAATTTAGGTGTCATTAAAACATTTCATTAAATACAGTCATTTTGGTTAGTTTTTATCAGATTATAAAATTAACATATATAGTTATTATATTCATACACAGTCTAATGAAAGTAATGCAACCCACACAGAAACAGAACCTGGTATGTTCTTCAAAAGGAGTTCTTCGACCTTTTCGCAGTACAACTGACAAGGGCCATTGAAACTAGCACACTATATTTACTTAAAATATATCAATTTCATTAAAAAATATGTATCAGAAGTACTTTGATCAGCTCTCATCCCTATCTGCATTCTGCCACAACGCAATTAGCTCTTAAAGTCACTCAACAGATGCAGGAAAATATTAAATGTGACTATTACTGAGAAAAAAGTCTCAAGACTGCATTTTTCTCTTTTCTTCCATGAATGCTTCTTTATTAGCTACTCCTTTTTGTCAGTATTATGTAATTTTATGGTGCAAATATATTCTTGTCTCACATATATATATAACCCCTCCCTAGCATTGGTTGCAAATTGCAATCACAGAATTCTGGGGAAATCCAGGTAATTCTTCCCTCTCCTTGCACAGCAAAGCTAACATCAGCTTGTCTTGATCCACCTCTTCTCCACTTTTTTCCTGCAATTTTAAAATTCATCTTTATGGTAAGTCTAAAATATCAAGTAAGCAGTCAAGTATCAGAAAAGCTGAAAACTGTCCAAAGATCACAACTAATTTCTGTTAATAATGGTTAAAAGACCCTTTGGAAACTTTTGCATTGATGTTTTTAGAAAACTAGATATTGGTATCTGAATTTCTCTGTGTTCTAAGCATAATAATGGCAATTTCAAACAGGAAAAGGTGATAAAATAATAAATGAAAATGTGCATAGTTACTTTCACACATAAAAAACCCAACACGACCAACTAGAAAAACCCCAAGCCCTGAGTGTTTCACTAGATGGTCAAATAGTATGTGTAATTTTAAGGCTGCAGTCCTATCCCTCCAGGCAAGGGCTGGCCACCTCTCACCAGTTTTGCGTATCAGGTGGAACAAATGCCAGATGTAATGAAAAAAAAAAAGTGGCACAAAAGTCAGTCATAACTTACTGAGACAGTTTTGTTATGCTTATTAAATAAAAAATGGGTTGGCTGTGTTTCAGTATTAGTTAATCCTGTGTTTATCTAAAACACGTTAGTGTTCACATGGAAAGAGAAGGAACCCTCTCAATGTAACATCCCTGCTTCATGTGACTGCTTGAAAAATGTGGGGCCCTTTCCGAGTGGCTGACTGAGCTTCTCTGGCATTCTCAATGGCAGGAGTTAAGGAAACTCAGAACTTGCTCTTTTTAGAAACGGAGAGAGCGTCTTATTAACTGAATACAGCATCTTTTCTAATTCAAGTCTTTCTACCACACGCTCCAAATATCTTTCACTAGAAAGAAGCATATCCTGCAATCGGAGCCTTAAAAATATCAACATCAGCGTCATTTTGGGGTCAAAAGTGCATGCGACGTTGAATATGTACATGTATTAATTACTTTTATTTATAGTTTTTGCTGCATTTGATTTGAATAGCTTTTTTATATATCTGCATTGGTATTTTTGATGGCTTATTAGATTGTCTGTTGGGTAGGATGGATTTCCAAGCTAGATTATTTATTTTACTTAAAGAATATAAGAACTCAATAGTAAAGAGACAATACATGAAGAAGGATTGCTCTATTGCTTTTAGGGGATCCATTCTGAGTTGCCTGAAGTCTCTGCGGAAAAGACAGTTACTTGCTAGGAAGTGGATATTCTTTGAGATTTTTTGTCTGTATGCACAGTCACACTGTGCAGCTGAACATTCCCGTGCACTGACCCCAGAGAACTTCAGCTGTAGCTAAACTGCCCACATGCCACAAATGTTGTTAAGAGGCACGATTCCGCAGACCACTCTCAGATCCTCTTATTATATTATAAAGAATAATACACAGCAAAAGCAAGAGAGATTAGGAGCAGAAAGAAGAGGTTGAAGTGTGAATATGCATGTTGGCAACATACCTCAAAAAACATCCCAATACTCCTTTCACCTTTTAGTGACTGTATACTGTCAAGATAAAGCTTGTTAATTGAGAATTCCACAACCTGAGGCTAAGCCGAGGGATCTGCCCAGGAAGAAAAAAAAAAAATACATTTAAGCCTTTGTTTCTTTTTTATGGCTGGAGAATTAAAAAAAATAAGTTTTCCACATATATATTCTTCCACAAGAAAGGAAAGGCATCTGTTGAGTCCATCATAGAGGAGAGTCCCGAAGGAGGAGGGAATATATTTCTTAGCTGGCGAAGACATGATGAAAAAAAACAGAGAAACAAATAAAAAAACAGAAGGAAAAAAAAAAATCAAGGAACAGATAAAAAGAGGACAAACCTCAAAAAAGTTTTAGATCTGGAAGAGCCACAGAGGAAAAATTCTCATCTCAGCAACACAGCTGAGAGAAATTGAAGACGGGATCAAATGTTTCACCCTTCACATTTCGTGCAGAGGAGGTAAGTGAGCTCCAAGGTACATTGCTAAGGGTGAAGATCTCTCTCTGGAGTAGTTGGTCTATGAATACAAACCATGAGTAATAACTCAAAGACAATATTTAAGTATCTCTTACACAAAAGAGCTTTTCTCTTCAGCTTCTCCACAGTTTTGTCCCTTAACAGAAAGGGAAGGTTTCCTGTACAGGTAGGTATACACACACACATCAGGTAAAACAGATTAATAAGCATGTGACAGGCACACAACCCTGTGCACGATGTTGACAAACATCAACATTTAAGTGGCAGCCTGTCCTCGTACACAGTAGTTCTGATCGACACTTCAGATTTATCAAGGCATAAGTGATCCCTTCCAGGCAGAATCACCTTATGATACAGAGGCTGTGCAAACGGATATGTGGAGCTGGAGTGAGAAAATCACGACTTTCTCAGCATGCTCCTCCTTGACGTTCAGCTCTCTAGGAACATGTTGCCTGCAAGAGACAGCAATATTGCTGGGAGCCACAGAAAATGAAAAATTCAAACTGAAGGTAATACGGAGAGCAAAAATTGATGTTGCCCACAGGGTTTTCATTGCGTAACATTACCCACAGGCCAGTGAGGGCTGGGGACTGTTACTTTAAGCTATAGGACACGCAGATGCTCGACTTGATCCTTACCAGTGAAAAGACTTTTCTGGTCAGAGTTCAGTTGGAATAATTTATTAGTATACTAATCAGCATTTTCACCCTAGGCAGTTATAAGCAGCTGCTTTGTATGTAATGAGTATTTAATTATGCAAACAAATCTTTCCATCTGAACTTCTAAATAAATCTGCACTCAAAGATGCCCAGTGTTGACATGCTGTTGGCATAAATCAGAGACCCTCTCTTTATTTTAAAGGTAGTAACAGAGCTTTTCATTGGCATGAGTACAGTTAAGTTATTCTATTTTTATAGTCCAATGAGCAAGTCAGCTCAGTAGCAGCCAAAAACAAATGGGGTGTTAAAAACTGATGAAGTAATGGAGAGCATACATGCAACATTATGCCACTAAGTCTGTATCAGAATTCTTGTCTGCTATGTATAGCTTTGCTTTACAATGTCAGGAAAAAAAGGTAATACATACAGAAGAGAGATGGAGACGGGCTGTGAGGGTGACGGCAATAGCATCAGTTCTTTCAGACAGTGAGGGAAGGCTTCTCATCTAGAAAAGAAGTGCCAGGGGTGAAACAGTCAGCACTAGCAAGGGATAAAAGGGTCAAAATACAAAATCTGAGAACAGCCATTTAGCAGTTTACAGTACCATTGCAGCACATTTAAATATAGTAAGGGAAAATTAAACTTTTCTCAGGCTGCATAATACAACTGGAGAAGTCACTGTCAAAACACCCCATGAAATCTAATGCTTTAGACAGGTTTGGAGAGCTAAAAGGAGATAATAAGAATGCCTTTCTGTTCAGCCCGTCTGATAACTAATGGTTTGCCCTGAAGGTTACCTTACCTCCTTGTGCGCCTGCTGTCCAAAACAGAGTAGTGGACTATATAGATGTTTGTTCTCATTTAACAAAGCTTTTCACATATTCTCACTTCACCTACTGAATTTCATGTGTCAAATAAAACCATAGTCCCCTTTACTATATATAGTACTTCAGATAAAATAAAAAAACCCTACAAAGTATAAAATAACTCAGATAAAACTCAATTTTCTTTTATTTCAGAAGGTCCAATTCCTTTTAATCATAGTATTTTAAACAAAACTATTACTTACTGTGTCACAACTTCATAGTCAAAAGCATTAGGATACTTGAGCCATACAGTAAAATCTATGATTTTATCAGGTTCTTTTTCTCACCAAGAATATAAATTGCTAATATTTACTAGCACAAGACTGTCAGTCAGACAATATATGAAATACTTCTGTTATTTTTATAGTTTGAAATATGAAGAACATTCTACAGGCTAAACACTGACTTCCTTATATTGACCTAATAAAATCAATAATTAGAAAAAAAAAAGAAAAAATGGAGAAAAATTTATACTGTAAAAGACATTTGTGAAAACAAGATAGGAATAAGTAGAATCTTTATAGTTAACAACTGAAAGGGTGAAAGAACAGCGACTTAATAGATTACCCAAGTAGTTTGCCAACATTTCTGACATTGTGCTCCATAATACAATTTTCTAGAGCTTTTCTCAAGTCAAGTCTCAAAAGTAGAATAGAATATAATAGAATAATTTCAACTGGATCTACAACGATCACCCAGTCCAAATGCCTGAGCACTTCGGGGCTGACCATAAGTTAAAGCACATTACTAAGGGCATTGCCCAAATGCCTCTCAAACACTGGCAGGCATGGAGCATCAACCACATCTCCAGGAAGCCTTTTATACGCCTGTTCTGTGGATAACTAAATCCTATTGATAACCAAATAATCACCCTTCTTTATTCACTTTGCTTTGAGACACACTGTTCCATATTTCAAGGGGTGTAAATTAAAAAGGAGTTGACTCCAACATAATATAGACTCAGTATACAATGACAATGCTCTTTGAAAAGTACTTTAAAAAATATATTTTGTTTCACAGTTAAATCCATAACAAAACACAAATGATGACTTTTGCAAAACAAAACAAAGCAAAGCACCCGGATTTAACTGACTGTAAGATTCCACCATTGAGGGCTACTTCAACAATGTGAAATGTAATTTAAAATCAACATAAATGCAATGAGATGCTTTATCATGGAAAGGGGCTTTAATGTCAATAAGAATACAACATGCAAATATATTTTTCAAAGCATATTTTCATGGAAAAACGTATTATCTGGTGTAAGATTATTTTAGTTTCTCTCTCTTGTGAGTTTCTCCAGATCACTAAGGTTTGTTACTGACTCTTAACTCCCTGAAGACTAGGTAGTAAAGTGTATGGTACATGATAAAACACAGATGCTGAAAGAAGATAATGAGTAAAATTATGTGTCTCGGTGGACATGGTCTGAATTAGCATCACTTTACTTATTAAGACAATCTACTTACAAAGTCATGTGGGTACTCAGGGTACTCAGAAGACAATCTTTAACCAGAAAATACTTGGAAATCTACAGCCAATTAAATAACTAGCATTTTGCTAATACACAGAGCCAAGAATGGTATCTATGGAAGAGGTACCGTCCCTTATTATTATTATATAGGATTCTTTACTAAAATTAACAGCAATATCTGGCATTCCTTTAAATCCCAGTTTCATCTTTCATAGCCACTTGAGACAGGCACTGGAGGTTTTACATCCTCAACTGAAAAGAAAGAAGAGCATAAGGTACTCAGATATTTTATTTTAAAAAAGGAAAAAAGGAGTACATAGAAATTCCAAATGGGTACATGATGTAAACGAGGCACTTTCATGTTCACAAAGGCAGAACAAAAACAAAAAAGAATCCCTGCAGCAACAAATTCTCTGTCCTCTCGTATTAAAACTTAAAAAAGAAAAGTCAATCTTATAGAAGCAAATTCACAAAAAATCTCCAACTGTCCAGCTGTGTTCTTTTTTCGTAGAGCTGATCAAAATCCTCAGATAGAATAGAAAGCAGAAAGTTCTCAGAAAGGCCCTGTTTCTCTGCTTTAACAGCAAAAAACAATGAGCATAGTCCACCTGCTTTCTGTTCAGCATCCATCCAGGTCTTCTCATGTCATCTGGTGGGGCCCTTACAAACAGCGATGGCAATGTTTATATAGTGATTCAATTTAGTTTCAGTCTTGCATTTGTTTAAACCACCTGGCGTTTTACTACGCCATGCAAAATAAAGGAGTTCTTGTTCCCGAGGGGACCATGTTTCAACATGAAGAAGATACATACATACCCAGAGTTTTCCTGCCTCTGAAGAGCCTTTACATAAAGTTTTCCTGTAAATAGAATTCACGCATTGTGGGAGACTGCTCATCCACTACAGATCACTTTGAGGAATATGACAGGCAGATTTATGTTCTGTGAGTTTTAAAATTTCCATTTTTGTTTGTACGTTTTTTGCTGGAGTTACATGGAATATATGGTTTTTTGTTCCGATTTCCCCTCCCAAATCAGAATGAAAAACAAATCTTCCTTTAGTACCTAAACTTAGTAGCAAACCACATGTAAAATATAACTGCGTATCCTAGGGGACCTGCATAATACTTTCTTGATAAATAATGTTTTCTTATAAGGAAAAAAAATGCACTAAATATAAGAATGTCCTCAAAATATTCTAACAGGTAAAATGGCCTCAGAAGCATCGACATTTGCCATAGAAACTACAGAAGCTGATGCGATAGCTGTTCAGTAGATGGCCATTAACTCCTGTATGAATTTTAGAAAAGAAGCATGAATTAAAAAACAATCCAATGAGACAATATCGTTCATGCAGAGGGTGCTAAAAATGTAAACCAAATAATATTTACAGTAAATGAGGTTAAGTCTAGACTTAGACAGTTCTAGATCAGGTTCATCATTCTTTCTATACTGTTTCAGGGCTACAGAATGAAAACTTTAAACAAGGGTCGACATTAACGGCTGACAGAGCCCCTGTGAAATATCAGAAATGGTCTTTGAGCTGTGCTGCTCGATACAGGCAGTGGTTTGGGGTTATTTTTCTGTACTACTATGGGTCTATTTTAATACGTGAAAAACTTTCATAAACATCTGCCTAACATACATGAAATTTACTTAAATGTACCAGCTGAGCTCTTGTCAATAAAAAATTGGAACTATTAAAGTCTGCCATTATGTGCTGAAGATGCCAGACGGTTCCTTGTTCTTTTATTCTTCTTTCTAAATCGGGAGGGAGGGACTGTATCTCTTTTTTTATCATTTTCTGCTGCTGACAGAATGTTTACAATTCATTCTTAATTAACCACAAAATGATTCTGTAATCAGTAGCAAAGTAGTAAGTGAGCCTTTTGTGAGTGTTTTTAAATTAACTCATTGTGGTTTGTTCTCAAGCTTTCTGTTTTGCAAAAGCTGAGAAAGCTGAAGAGTTTCAGTACACTCTTGAAGATATGATGCATCAAATCAATGCAAGAAAGTTAAAAGGAAGAAATAGTAAGGTCTCCATACATTTATTTCTAAAACAGTTGTCCGTAATAATCAAAATAATTGTATGCACATCTTTAAAAATAAGGATGGTCCTTCTAAAAACTAAACCTACCAACACAGGCTACAGTAACTTCCTCACATCAAATAGCCTATGGCACCAGGGTCAGTCTGTCATCGGGCTTCTTAGTGGTTTCCAGGCACAGGAAAAGTTTTAGTCTGGACTAAAGAACGGCTTCAATGTCATGGCTCAATTGCTTTAATAGGCAGGCCTGTAACAAAGAACCAGTATCCCTATCAGACGCAGATGTCATGAATGACACCATACAGCCTAGGAAAAAGATGTAAAAATCAGAATTAGATACAAGGAAGCATTTTCCAAAGCATGAAGGACATGTTCCTAAACCACTTAGAAATGGCCAAAATCTGTATGTGAGTGCTTCAGAAAGGAAACGTTATGGTCAGCATTGGCACCTCTGACTAGCATGCGGCTGAGAACTGGAAAGCACCAAGAAAAAACGCACTATAGAATAGAGAGGACTTTTTGCTTGATATATAGGGAGAATTATAAAAAAGAGCCGCTCTTTTCATTCTCTCTCTCTGAAGGTCTACGTGCAGTTGATGGGCCAGGCTAGGACGTAGCTAGAAAATAATCCAGGCTGCATTAAAAACGAAGTAAGCAGGCAATTATCAGATGTATGTGTTAGCACAGATTTATACAAAAAATACTCAATATTTGCTTCCTGAGATATGTTAATAAAGTTTGGCTGAACTAAACTATTACTAGTGCATTTTTCCTTGTTTGCTATACTTTCAAAATACTGCAAAATAGTCGTAATTCATAAAAGTCTGAACAAAGCCACAGCAAAACACAGATGACACCAAGCTGAGTGGTGCAGCTGATACTCTAGAGGGAAGGGATGCCATCCAGAGGGACCCTGACAGGACCCCAAGCAGTGGGCCCGTGCGAACCTCATGAAGTTCAATAGGCCAAGTGCAAGGTCCTGCACATGAGTCAGGGGCAATCGGCTACATCAGCACAGATTGGGGAATGGATGGGTTGAGAGCAGCCCTGCGGAGACAGACTTCGGGATACTGGTGGATGAAAAATTGGACATCAGCCAGCAATATGCACTCGCAGCCCAGAAAGCCAACCGCACCCTGGGCTGCAGGAAAAGAAGTGTGGCCAGCAGGTCGAGGGAGGTGATTCTGCCCCTCTGTTCCACTCTGGTGAGAACCCACCTGGAGAACTGCATCCAGTTCGGGGGTCCCCAGTACAAGACAGACATGGACCTGCTACCGCCGGTCTAGAGGAGGGCCACAAAATCTGGTCAGAGGGCTGCAGTACCTCTCCATAGGCTTTGAGCAACCTAATCTAGTGGCAGATGTCCGTGCCCATAGCAGGACCGTGGAACTAGATGAACTTTGAAAGTCCTTTCCAACCCAAACAATTCTGTGATTCTAAAATCTTCCATTGTTCGAGCTGCATTTGTGCCATCACTCCTCTATTCAACATCCACTCTTATACAATATTTGTGCAATGCAGCTCTTACCATGCACTATTTTCTCCTCCAGAATCCCAAAGTTACTTTCTACCTTCACTAAAGACCATACACTTCATTTCAAATAGTGTCACAAACACCAAAAATGAATGGGGAACGAGATGCAAGAATTTTTAGCTCTAAGTATCTTTTTTCCTATCTTTTTTAATAATTTTAAGAAGTTCTCCACAGCAACCAGCTGGCATTGCCAGTGGCTTAGAAAACATAAACTGCATATGTATTAAAATGAAAATAGAGGTAAATATTAAAGGAGTCCAAATGCATTCTTGAGACAGATGCCATTATAAGCAAGTTTAATAAAAATAAAAGCAAATTTTGAAAAAAATAAAAGGACTAGCACATTAATAAAAAGAATAGCCTTTGGCAAGGGCAAGGTGTCTGAAACAACTCAGTAACAGAATTCATGGGGTGTTTAATGAACCCTATGATATTGTGATATAAGGAAAAAAGTACAGAAGTGTTAAATGGAGCTTGCAGCTGTTTTGCAGATTTCTGCAAGCTTCAATTATTATGAGTCTGGAAGGCTGAGGGGAGGGAAGCTAAAGAAAAATGTTTAAACATTAAACATAACTTTTAAAAAAAAAAAGTCAACTGCAAAATATCCGTTATCTCGCACTGCGAAGCATTGGTTACTGAGCGGCTTGTTTTCTGTGGTTACATTTTGAAAACCTTTTATAAATTGAAAGGGATGCCACTCTTAGAAAAAAAAAGGATATGGCAGACTGCACTTCATGCGTTACTCGTCACCACGACCCACAGTCACCTCCGCGCTTCCACGGTCTGGATGTGGGGAGTGTCACCGCTGACAGAGGACAGTTTTCCCACTGGCAGCCACCTCCTTGGCCCCTTCCCAGCAGACATACGCACGCAGAGCAGAAACACGGCTGGCCATGCTGACTGATCAGGACTGTACTCTGCTCCTGGGGCACAGGCACACCCTCACTGTCTTAATTCATGTCCATGCTCACATCCACAGGTTGCTCAGCCCCTAAAGTTGACCTTGAACCTGCCCAGCACCTGCAGGCATGTTAAATACCTGTAGCTTGGGCTCCTCGTCCTCCGGCTCCAAACTGGGGTATTTCCAGATTCTGTTTTCCTCCTCCATGCCAGCTAGTCCAGACTGAAGCTTGCTAGTGAAACATACAGATGAACAGAGTATAAACTCTCAAGAAAAACTGAAAACTTAGTTTTTCACGTCATTAACCAGATATCCTCACAAACCAGATGTCCTTGCAATCCTTGTATCCTTACATTTCAGATACCCTTAGACAGTGTACATCTCTGTGCTGACAGCTTTCAGTTCCTTCAGCAGTGTTGTTCTTCCACTGCAGGCTCATCATGTTTAATGCATTACACCTGCTATTCATGAATATTTTACTGTGTCATTTTTATGAGTAGTAAACACTGCAAAGAAGAAAGCCCAGAGGAAGCCTCTCACAACCTGCAGCTGCAAAAATGCGAGCTTCCTCAAACTGCTGTGCCTTTATACCTGTGACTCCACCACGGAGGCAACGTCTGGGTTAATATCTGCAGTGATTCCTAAACCTGTCTGCCCAGATGGCCAGCATACGTACTCTGTGTGCTAGTGGGTTTTTTTTCCCCCAGGAAAAAAATATCTTCCATTCCTCAAAGTCACCATCAATTGTATTGTTCTACAAATAAAAAGCCATGTTGCTGGGTAATAAAAACAGATGTATTGCCATCGAATTTAACACAGAGATATTGACTGAACAGGAGATCTTTGGCGCAAGGTTTTCCACTTGTTAGACTGAAATAATGTTAAAGTGTCTGTTATAATACAGTATTTTCATGGTATTCCTCTATGCTATGGTTTGGGGTTAGCTATCCAAAGCTGGCTGACTGCTGTGTCTAATCTCCAGTCACCACATGCATTAATCCCATTTTTTTGCATATTTTTCCCATTAATCCCATAATTTTGCATAAAGCTCATTGTCAGTTTCCATGTCCATATGGAATATAAGACTCAGTTTATACAGAAGCTTCATTTTAAGATTTGCACACTACCCAATTTAGCATGCAAGTATTTTCTCCTACTAACAAATGTTAGCTTGGAAAGACACATTATGCAATAAAATCAAGGGGAAAATGCCAAATCTGCAGCAATTCTGTGTCACGAACATATTTAAAATTGACTGAAAAATAACTGCAACATTTATACTCTCAACTTGCAAGTATGGAAATAAACTTGAACTTAGAACCAAACAGCTTCTGTCTTCAAGGAGCCTGACATTTCCGTCCCTAATAGTCCTGAGATTTCTAACAGAAAATCAAAACATCCCTATCTGTAGATTGAGAAGTGGAGATACAAATATAAATATATATATGCACTAGTTAGAAACATTTTTAACTACCTATAGCCTATGGCAAGGCGGAATTTTTACACAGATATTTAAAGAAAGCTGCAAAATGTGTCAGCACAGATGTAATGCTGATCTGCTTCAGGTTTAATAATCATATTGAAATAACTGGATATTTCCTAAATAGAATTTTCTTAAGAGCCTTTTAAGTGCAGCAATGTGTCCAGCACCGTTAGAGATTATTACCCAGAAGTACTTGTGAATACAAATAAAAAAAATGAACGCCAAACATTCGCAGCAGCAACATGGCCACAACATGATCATCCAACTGATTTCACGCAGTGTTTTTAAAGCCTTGGTGCAATGATTTTTTTCAGAGACTTTTCTCCTGCTATTTTACTATGAAAAGCCATTTTGTAAAGTGAAGTAAGGAAGCTCAATGCCTGCTTCCAGTAACTTTTTAGGTTAAATGATCTCAAGTAAAATGAAGATTGCTATTTATTTTGGGGTTCATCCTTGATGCAGCCCCTAGATCAGGCAGCACAAGGGAGAGGAAAAGTTCATCCCCGTTAGGGGATATGTAGCTGTGCATATGGGTGTGCATGCCTGCCGTTACACTGCTGTATGACACGCTGCATATCAAACTGAAGGAGACGGCTGTATTTATGGTGTTTTGCAGTTCTGACATGCCTCCATTGCCCTTGCCCTCCATTCTGAAAGTGGATTAAAATTTGTGTGCACTGAAATTCTAAAGGTGCGTCCAGAGTTTGCACTCCTCACCCTGGCAGTTTTATCTTCCAAAATACCTACACATTTTTTAAAAGTAGAACAAGAATATTAAGATCAATGTCAGATGACAAGGAGAAAATTAGTTTCAGAAATTAGATCCTTCTAAGAATTCTGAAGCAACAAATGTTTTAATCAATTCACTATTTTCAATTTGACATGCAATTAAATACTGCATTTCATTTTGGACTTAATTAACTTTTCTTTTTTTTATCAATTAAAGAATTAAAACACTACTTTAAAATGAAAGAGCGTATTTCATTTAGAAAATGCTGAAATAAACACTTGACATAAAAACCTTCTTTTCCCATATGAAGTTAACGGCTGCATTTTATCTGTGTTTATTAATAGCTGTGTAATGCAAAATATACTTTTAAATGAACTTAATAATCTTCAAGAAAATGGGCCCACCTCTACACAGTGTCACTCCATCTCTTCTCAGGAAGCTTGTATTGCCTCTGCCCAAATCCACTAAAGTTGTGCCACTGTTATCTGGGGCTACCTATATGAAAAACAGCGCTTTAAAAATTATTCCTGTCTAAGGTAATATTTGAAGAATAAGCCTAAGCCATTACAAGTATAAACTTTTTTTGCCATTTATATGTATCCTAGAGACAGTTTGATGTCAACGTCAGCCTCCGCAGGCTGGAGCCAGGGACCTGCAAGTGCACAAATACATCAGCAGCTTCTCAGTGCGCCCAAGGATCACCGCCACGCGCAGCATGCTGACCGCAAGTTCTGTCTGCACCTTGGAATGGCAGCATTATAAACTAACTCAGATTTGGTCTATTTCATGGTAAACATTTATAACCAGTGCTAGGACAAGATTCCTAGAAAAATTACATCAGTTTTAAAATGCTGTTTGCAAAAGATGGAAACATACTTCCAAACCCCGCCCCCCCGCCCAAAAAAAAAAAAAATCCAAA
>Ga0065711_1004687_pt1 | contig 22726 bp, 11 predicted proteins | sample Hoacrofraction12_FD_59098 | JGI IMG/M metagenome (GOLD analysis project Ga0065711, IMG submission 59098) | Hoatzin crop microbial communities from Cojedes, Venezuela - Epithelial fraction 12 v2 (version 2) | ecosystem: Host-associated > Birds > Digestive system > Esophagus > Crop | place... | reverse complement strand
AAAAAAAAAAAAAAAAAAAAAAAAAAAAGACCCACATGATCCAGATCAAGGTGAATTACTTCTTTTTTGGACCTACCTGGCTAAACTACTATACCTATCTGCATTGAGGTGGATTTCCACCAAAGTCTTAAGAAAAAAAATGTGGATAAATATCCTTGGCATAGTAGTGATTTTTCTGCTATTTCAGTTTTGTTGTGCTACTGTGAGAACACAAGAAGGAAAACACTATTATTTAGTTACTATATGCTGGTATGTGTTTTACGGTGAGGAAGAAAACTAAAATTTTGTGGTTTATCCTATATTGCCTCCACAAAGATGTCTGTGCATCACTGTCTGGCTGAATTCAGTACCAGACTTTAATGTATTCATTCTGGTCATGAAATTGTTTGAATAGTAACATCCAGATATAGTCCTTCAAGGTGGTTAAAATATAATATCCCATAGAGAGCTTAGACTCTGTGGGAAGATACTTGAAAGACAAAATAACCTGCCTGCAAAGGAAAGAGATTGTTTCCAAAGTGCAACAAGCAGCACTTGTTGCTCCTCTTCTCCTGAGTCTTAAGCTACTTTCTATCAAGACATCAGGCATGATGGACCATCCTCAGCTTGCTCCAATGACAATGTCTTTGAAGAAGCATGGAAGTTTTTCAGTGAGCATACTTCTTCCAAAAATGGTGAAATGCAAGGCTTAAAGGTACTTGAACATACTGTCCTACTCTCCCTAATTCCTAGGCAGTTTGAGGAAAATTACTACCTTTGTTCTTTGATACGTTGTTTGCAAATTTGTAGTTGGAGGTGATTATTTTATTAAAAAGCAAAATATGCACCACAGTGAGTTTCACTTCCTGTGGTCCTTGACAAGAAGTTCCTTAAGTAGCCTTTTTTTTTGGCTGATTTTGCGTTTCAACAAAATTAAGTCACATCGTGTTCACGTTTATCTGAGATACCATCCTGTATATAGCTTAAAGTGTCCCTTCTGCCCTCTTTTGATTTGCAAACTACTGCTGTAGTGGTGAATGTTTAACCCCTGGTCTGTACTCCGAGTAGCATGTCACTGTTATGGCACAACTGTTCTAATGGCTGAATGTCACGTAGCTGCAACAAAGTGCTGGGTCAGACAGCTTGGCCTGGCCGGATTAGCTCAAATAACACTTGCCTATCTACAGTAGTAGAGAAAATATTGGAAAATAGAAGAGTCACATAAAAAGCCTGTGTTTCTTTCTTCCCCTCAACTTCTGTGTGAAAATATTGAACTCAAGCTCACAAGATCAAATGTTTGTCTTAAATATGCCTTTGAACAGAGAGTGAATTACACTCAGGTAAAACGTGGTGTAACCTGTGACCAAAGCTTCTTACCTCTGGTTACACATAAAACAGTCAGCTCATGAATTAGTTCCAATCTATTCTCAGCGAAGGATGTTCTGTCCCAGCAAAATGAGTGTGCGTAGGATAATGAAACCAGCATCGCTTTTATTGTTTGGGGGGAGAGGGGATTTAAGTAAAGCATCACTGCGTGAAGTCTCTGTAGAGTTTAGGCAGACACTCTAATAATGTGTATTTATGGTTTATTGCATATGAAGAATTGGTTCCTCCAAACATTACTAGCTAGTACCATGTGAGAGCCTACCTATCTGCTTTACCATCCATGCACAGAAAACTCCAATGTCAAGCCACAACTGTGCTTATATGATTCATAGCTGTTAGAGAGAAAGACTTATTAGTCATCTACTTCATTGCCCTTCCTATATAGAGTTATTCTATATTGTGCTGTACATTTGCTACTTTTTTGTCGGTCTAATTTTAAATTACCGAAGTAATGGAGCTCCCACTGCTTCCCTCAGGAAAATGTTCCAGAGCATAATAGATCTACTGTCAAGAAATATACTAATTTCCTGATATTCATTTTTCGTGTATTAACTTCATTTCATTGCACCAGCTACTGTTTTTTGTGCATTTTCCTGTGATCTCACTTCAAAACTTAAGCTTTGCACCCTGCAAATACGTCTTGTTTATTTTCAGCTACTATATGTGCATATGAAGGGGTACAAATTAACCTCTAGAGGATTACAAATTTGGCCTCTGTTTAGTAGGAGTAAGCCAATAAAACTGCTAAAATTAATTGGTTCATTTTAGAGCAACACATCTTTGCAAGAGCGTCAGAAGTAATTGCAAACAACAGCTAAACTTCATGTGAGCTGAAAGTTGATTTCCTAGGCCACTTTTTACAAAGGGTGGTTGCACTATATGAATGTAAGAAGGCAGAGATAGATTAAGGTAAAATCTTGTGAGGACATTGATTTGATTTGAGTTTCGTAGTGTATCTAGAGGATTGATAGGGTACTTAGACAGCTGAAGAATTCACAGTTTCCCAACGGAGGTATACTCCCATGTGAGCTTCCCTAGGCTGTTTCGGTGCAAACTATATTTTAAGCCAAAGTCAGTGTTGGCTTGTGCTACCTCTCATTTCTGCCCTGAGAAATGGATGAAGAGCACTTGCTACTCATCACAAATGCACACTACAAAATGGTGGCTTAAGATTTGCCTTTCTGCTTTGTGTTCAGATGAACTTTGTTACCTCAGAGAAGGGACAGTAGCTTAGCGCAAGATACGTCAAAATTCATCAGACACTCGCTCACCTGACTACACTTTAAACCTGTTTTCAATGGGTATCAGTTGAACGAAAAAATAATTCTCACATCCGCTTTGCTGTAGCTGGATTCCGCATGCAGGAATAAAATCTGAGTTAAACTGTGCAACTTTACGATGTCTTGTTGTAAAGGCATATGTACTTAAGTGGCTCTACTCAACAGAATGCTGAGCAAGACTCATTTCCCTCCTTCTGCTTTGAAATTTGCCATCATGTATTTCCTTGCAAACTTTAGATCGCATGAACAACTTTCAGGTGGCTTGCACACTTCTAGCATCTGTCTCTGTTTTCCTTCTCTCCTGGTCCTGGACAAGTCTGTTTTGCACCGACCTTGTCCTAGCTGGTAGCCCTCTTTCTGCTGAATTTGTTGTATAATTCCAGTTCACAACACTCTCTCTTCTGCTTTGGACAAATACTCAGCCTTGATGTCTTACCGTAGATGTGAGCTGGTATAGCAGGTTAGAATAGAGACCGTGTTCTCAAAGCTTTAGAGTTCACCATTTTTATTAAGGATCTGTCATTCTTTTCCTAGAAAGTGACTATGTTTTATGCGATAGTATTTCCCTAGGAAACGCTTGCAGTAGAACTCAAGGATTTTGAAAAGGAAATGTTTTCTGACTGAGACTGAATGTGGGCAAGAGCATAAATACAACTGGATTTTACAGAATACGTTCTATAGTTGCGGCGTCTGCTTTATGGAGGATGAACTAAATACCTGCAATGCAGAGAAGGCAAACATGACTCTGCCCTTTGCTCAACAGTATCTCTCACTTCTGCTTGAAGTATTTGAATCTTAAATGGCCAGCTTATCAGTCCTTTGAAGTCAATGAGAAGACTGCAAATGACATCTCCTGTTGTTTTGGTGTATTCGATGTTCCTGTCTAAATATCCAGGGAAGCTATAAGAAAGCCACAAGACAACAGAAGATGATACAGATCATACAGTTTAAAAAAACCTGGGCATCCTAACTTCTTCAGTCTTTGCCAGGTTACTCACAAAAGCGGGGTAACAGAAGGGAGACACCGTCTTCCGAGACAAGAAGACTTCATGTACTTTCTTAACTCCTTTTCAAGAGCCAGTGGACTGTTTTATTCTGTAAAATGAAATAAAATGAAAGTCAAAACTGAATCAGTATTTTGGGGTTTGTACCAATATTTGCTCTGATTGGTATTGCTAAGGTTACTGTGAATATATTACAAAAACTACAATCAAATGTTCAGTGTTTGAACACACTTTTACATAGCTTAGCTGCTCAGGCTGTCTTTACCTAGAGTATCATCTTATTGCCACTGAATGATCAGACTGTCCCTTTTGTTAACTTGAACTGTTTTTTACAAGGTAATTGTTCTTTTTAAATTTTAATTGGATCTTCAGACTTTATCAGATAAAGCTGACTGTGCAAAATGCATGAAACAGCATGAGGGTTATTTTATGTAGTATAACTGACCATGCATAAAATTCATGTAGTAAATTAAACTCTGACAAATGAGTCTTTTGTCCCCTTTGTTCTCACTGAAGTCTGGGTGATGCGAACATATGAAAATTCCATATTTAAAAGTCTTAACAGGATCTGTGATGAAAAGGTAAAAATAGTCATTGGGTGTTTTGAGAGTATTCAGTTCTACCTTAACGTTGTCTCACTCAAATCTGTGGACTTCTTGCTAAGGGAGAAGTCCAGATTAAATGCCTTTGAAAATACCAGGTGTGAAGTAGCTGCCCTGCATGGAAAACAAAGATTAGTACAGAGAAAGTAAGTTTTCTAAGGCACTATAATGGATACATTTGTTGAGATGAACCTCACTTTTGGCATTGTATCAACTAAGGCAAGAAGCAGCAGTTGGCTTTGCAAAGAAAAATGAAAGCCATACAGTTAAATGTAACCTGACAGAGAGTGGGCTGGACTACTGCCCTACTCACTGTTTACATTCAACTTAAGTTCTGCCATATTCTAACACCCTTATGGTATACTGTGTATTTTGCTATGCAGGCTTAATTGGCTATATAAAACATTTATATGAGTTTGTCTTTGAATATATGCTCTGAAAACAGTGACTTTGCAGATTCATATTATGAACTCTATGTTTATGTTGGCAGATGAATGATTTTTTCGGGGTCCAATTTAATAGCTGGGAGAAAACAGCAAAAAGGCAACAAAGGCAGCAGAAATACATCCATAGGAGTGTACAGGGCTGAGACTTCTAACTGTGGAAAGTAGCTGACGTGTTCTGATGTCATATCGTGATCCTCAGGTAGATCCTGTGGTAAAGTCAGGTATAAAAAGTTTGTGACCTCACAGCAGTAAGACATTAAGATGTAGGACAATGGCATCGCTGGAGGTGTAAGGAAAAGATTCAAGTTGGGAACAGCAGTTCTGAAGGCGTGTTTGTCTGCAGTCTAAAGTACAAAATGGTTCAAGGAACAATTGCTTATAAAGTAATTTGATCTCTTAGTTTGCCGTGGGAAAATTCTTCTTAAGATATTGTAGAACAGCTTAGTGGAACAATAAAAGCCAATTGCCAACCTTAGTGTGTAAAGAATAACAAGCATTTTGTAGCAAAGAGAGAAATTCATTCTGTCACATACTAATGAAGTGTCACGTTTTCAGATAGAAATAACAATTTCATTACCTACTCATCTGCCTTTTCTAATCTTCTGTAAGTTTGAAAACTATTCTGAACTCTTACTAGCAAGTTAACATGCAAGTGCTTGACAGTTGTGTGGTAGTGTATAGACTACAGATACAGAGTTTGGCAAACTGTTTTAGTTTGACCATTTGATTATTTTATGTGCAAATAGCCTATACCATTAAGTGTATGTGAGTCCTTCTACTGGTACTTCTGTCATGTCATCAATGCAGTGACCCTCAACAAAAGAGGTTAACGGCTTTTGTGTCCTGATGCATTTTTCCAACAGAGATGTAAAACAGAGCACTAAAGGGCTGGATTTGCAGTGTTCTTTGGCTTGTTCAAAATATTTTTTTTATAAATGGCAGCTAAGAAGGTTTTAGGATATAGGATATGGATGAATCTCTAATTGCCATCTTCATCATCTTTTCAGTGAAAAAGACTTGTGTTCTAGTGAAGAGGACTTGGTTTAATCTTATAAAAAGTATTTTCAGAGTAATTTAAGGGTAAGTAAGTATTTATTAATGGTGCTCAATCTTAGTAAGCCAAAGCAGAATTTTATTAAGAAATGACCTTATACTTAATGATTATATCATGAACTTAAACTGCAATAATCTGCTTTCAAAATACGGCTCAGTGACTCTCATCACACTGAAGTAAAGGCTGTCATGTAGGAAGATGCGGAGCGGGCTAAAGGGAATGCTCCTGGGACCTGGCAATTAACACATCCTGAGCACACAGCCTTCACAACAGTGCTTACTCTGCACGTGACAGAAGTATTAGGAAAACTTGCGTTGTTTCATGTTTTTTTCCAGTAACAAAATTCACGGTTATTGAAGTTTAATTTATGTATGCATTAGATGGAGAGGCTCTAGGCATTTGTGCATAAAACCGTAGGAAGCATGTTGACTGTTTTTCCTACCCTTAGCATGACATTTTTAGAGAGGGTCACCACTCCTATGTGACAAATGTGTGCACAGTAAGACTGACCAGATCACTGACCAAGGGCTAGAAGAGATTTAACGTTCCAGGTTGGCTCTCCCACTGCTGCTTTTCTCAGCTGGGGTTGGCTGCTGTTGTGAATACTGGGTGCCCAGGACCTGTGAACTGCTGGCTCCCGTGATCCTTTCCCCTAGCCTGCTCCTAAATCTTCCTGTTTGACAGACTCTTTGCAGCTGGCAAACATCTCCTCTGCGTGCTGTATGAAAGACTGCAGAGAAGTTCCTCTGGGTAGCTCTTCTGTCCTTGATCTTCCTTCACACAGTCATTGGCTTCTAGAAAGCAAAGGGCCTTTGTGCTGGAGTTGTGAACCAGGGGTGAATTTCACTTCACCTATAAATCCAATAACACTGGTGGAAATAGTATACGTACATTTCTTGTACAATATACTGCTATTGTTATATGTGTACTGTAGAGAAAACCCTTAAATACTAGGGGCCAAATATATTCTTAAGTATAAAGCGTTCAAATTAAATAAGCCAAAACACCAAGTTCCTATCAAGATTGTCACCAACCCTTTTTTTTGTCCCCACTTGGCCGCACCATAGATCTGTCAGCGGTTTAAGATACGCAGATAAGTATTTTTCTGCATTTTGGAAATCCAAAAGTGGGCACAGGTTCATGCATTTTAGGCACCAACTGAGTAGTCTTTTTTAGCTGGGTATTACTTGCATACTGCCAACAAAATTTTTCCTTCTGCTAGTACTACTGCAATATTTGTTTAAAAGGAATTCTTGCACAGACAAGTTTGTATGACATCCTTAGTCCCTGGGTTTATTTAAGCTCAGATTAATATTTGCAGTTTTGCAGGGACCTGATTCATGCCCATTGGTTTTACAAAAATTTAGTTGCGTCAAATAGATGTCCTCAGTACAAGTCATATCCTGCTATTTTGATAGTCCCTCAGTGTCCTGAGGTGCAGACCTGCAATGTCTTGTATGGTAGGAAAGTAGTGGACATACTGTGGGTATTGGTACCACTATCCACCCATACGAGAGTCAAAATTTAAAAAATAACAACCTATGTTAGGTTTACAGTAAAACTATACACTGAGGAGCCTTCTCAAGAAATGGAGTGCCACAATGTTGGGCTGGCAGATGTTTGTAGAAGAGCATCACGATGGAAAAGAGCTACCAGCAAGATGGAACAGCAGAACACATTATCAGCTCCTCTAACCAAATGGCCTGAGGACTGAGAAGACAGGTGTGGGTTTTGGCACTTATCCCACAGTGACTTCCCTCTCAGTAAACCTTTTCTCAGGGCAAAATCTGGTAGAAGGATCCCAAGCAGAGCTGCAGCCTCCCTCCTATTGCAGGATTTGCTACAGGAGGGAAGGAGCAAGCCTGTGGTCATTACGGTTCTGTTTTACTGCCCTGTTAAATGTGGTGCCTTATTGCTATTTTTAATTTAGTTCTTTTGTGAGAGTGGAGGCGATAAGACAAATTGTTTCTATGCTTCATTCACACACCTAATGGGAGAACAGTGCAAGGGAGCTGCAAACTGTAATTTGCATGACGTACAGCAACAAGAATTTCCAAATGCACGTGTGTTGAGTGTGCTGAAAAGCTGACATTTGCTGATGAGCCCACTTTCATCCCCATTCCTGATTGTATCTAATTATAATTTATAACAACAGTGCCTTACGTCATGAACCCTAGGTTCATTTGTGCTATCCTGTGGTTTGCACTGGAGGTCGAAGAACAACACCTGACTAAGGGTGTCTATGTGACCTTGTAAAAGTCTTTGCTCTTTCAGCAGAGGTAGGAGAGACCAGCAGCACGAGCAAAGATTCTTATCAGGGACTATAAAAAGACACCAGGGGTTGGGCAAATTGTGGGGGGATCTGCCCATAGCCATTCAGATAGAAAGCTAAAGGATTAAAGAGCCGTGCAAGTGGACAGCTAAGAACTCAAGTTGCAGAGCCACAGGGAGTGAAGAACAGTGTGAGACTAAGTCAGCTAGAGGACTGATGGATTTTATTTCCCTTCTGGTTTTTGCATTGAGAGTAGGAGAAGGCAGCATGGGTAATGTGAGACTCTACTCCAAGAGAAGAAGGAGAATGCAAACTACCAAAAGGTGTAGAGGGTGGATTATTGATGAACCTCCAGACAAGCAATGGAAGAAGTTACATATGCTTGCTGTGGATGCCTAATGCTCCAGAGTGTGTGTGAGTGATACCAGTGAGCCATGTGGGTGCATCCACTGCTGTTCCAAGAGGGGAAACAAGGCAAGAGATGGGTATTCTCTTGATGTAAATAGACCTTTCTACATACTGTATTTGTGTTAGTTCATATAGCTGCTTCGTAGTTAGTTTTGCTAGCTCTTGGTTTCCACATTTCTTAAAGAATGACAGTATATTCTCAGATTTACTTCTGTTTATACTAATTAAATACTAGTAAACCTGTCCATCTGAAGGATAACTTATAAATCATCTTTTCCTCAGGTCTACGTTGGACTTGTCTGTATTCCTAACTGTTAAAACTGCTTTATGTTCTTCTGTCTTAAAAGGTTATGTAAGTTTATAGTCCTGCATAATTTAGCTATGCAGTGCTTACGTTGAACTCATACAGAGGAAATCATGACAAATTGTGTAGGTGGAGGCTTTCCAGTTATTCAAGGCCTGAAATGATAAAATTGTATAGAAATTTATATTTTTATTAAGCAAAATCATGGTGTCTTCAGAACATCTCCATTGCATATGAGCTTGAATATACATGAGAAAAACCATTATCAAGGTTATGCACCTGAATTTCATTTTTAAAAAAATGGTTATACAGGGTTGGAAAATAACATTTAGCTCTTAGGAGGGAGAAGCCTGTAGTAGCGAGCAATTCCTGACAACGCGTAAGGTCCTCAAAATAGACTGTATGTTGTCCACTGCCAGTGTAAAGGGAAAGGAATAATATTTTTCAAGTAAAGAAAAGGTCTGGGATGTCATCCTTAGCAATTTGGAGCAAGAGAAATCTAGTTCTGCAGGATGGTTATTATTTGTAAGTGCGCTTGGTGGCCTGAGGCTTGCCTGGACCAGCTACATCCCCTGTCCTTGCTGCACCACCCCTGTTCACCAGCTGACTTGTTTTATGGTGAAGGAAGGTGTGTCAGCCCATGGGTTGTCATCCAGGTTTTGCAGTCAGCAGCAGTGTGCACTGAACAATTGTCTTCCTCTCCTTTCCAAACCTGTGTACTGAATCAGTTTTATAGTGTCCTACCATTCCAGCTGAGCAGGCAGAGGACTCCTTCCAGGGCTCTGCAGGCAAAGAGCTGGTGTGATGGAGCAAGGGTCTGTCTGTTACCTAGCTAGTGTGCCGACAAATAGAGCTGCTTTTGTTGTAAGTATACAGATTAATCCAAGGAGGGTTCCTGTGTGGTCAGCCATGCTTCAGAAAGTCGGATAATAAGAACAGAGAAAGGAGCCGTAAGGTACTGAGATGATACAGGGTTATGTGCCAATTTACCTTAGAATCATAGAATCACAGAATGCTTTAGGTTGGAAGGGACCTTAGAGGTCATCTAGCCCAACCCCCCTGCAGTGAGCAGGGACATCTTCAACTAGATCAGGTTGCTCAGAGCCCCGCCCAACCTGGCCTTGAGTGTTTCCAGGGATGGGGCATCTACTGCCTCTCTGGGCAACCTGCTCTAGTGTTTCACCACCTTCATTGTAAAAAATTTCTCCCTTACATCCAGTCTAAATCTACCCTCCCTTAGTTTAAAACCATCACCCCTTGTCCTATCACAACGGGCCTTGCTAAAAAGATTGTCCCCCTCTTTCCTATAAGCCCCCTTTAAGTACTGGAAGGCTGCTATAAGGTCTCCCCACAGCCTTCTCTTCTCCAGGCTGAACAACCCCAACTCTCTCAGCCTGTCCTTATAGGAGAGGTGCTCCAGCCCTCGGATCATCTTTGTGGCCTCCTCTGGACCCGCTCAAACAGATCCATGTCTTTCCTGTGCTGAGGGCTCCAGAGCTGGACGCAGGACTCCAGGTGAGGTCTCACCAGAGCAGAGTAGAGGGGCAGAATCACCTCCCTTGACCTGCTGGCCACGCTGCTTTTGGTGCAGCCCAGGATATAGTTGGCCTTCTGGGCTGCAAGTGCCCATTGGTGGCTCATGTCAAGCTTTTCATCCACCAGTACCCCCAAGTCCTTCTCGGCAGGGCTGCTCTCAATCCCTTCTTCCACCAGCCTGTATTGATAGTGGGGGTTGCCCTGACCCAGGTACAGGACCTTGCACTTGGCCGTGTTGAACCTCATGAGGTTCACACAGGCCCACTTCTCCAGCTTGTCCAGCTCCCTCTGGATGGCATCCCATCCCTCAGGTGTGTCAACTGCACCACTCAGCTTGGTGTCATCTGCAAACTTGCTGAGGGTGTGCTTGATCTTGCTGTCTGTGTTATTGATGAAAATGTGAAAGAGCACCGGTCCCTATACAGACCCCTGAGGGACACCACTTGTCACTGGCATCCATTTGGACATGGAGGCTTTGACCACTACCCTCTGGCTGCAACCTTCCAACCAATTCCTTATCCACCAAACAGTCCACCCATCAAATCCATATCTCCCCAATTTAGAGAGAAGGATGTTGTGGGGGACCGAGGCTTCCAGCTGACTCTGACAAAGAGAAAATAGATTCATGCTCAGAAACGTGTCTGAAGGAAGAACGCAGAGCACCTTTTGTAAGCCTGGCCGTAAGGTGGGATGTAAGAAGCAGTATTAACTGTTCACTTATGTCTCTGAAGCAATGATACGGTATTTGGCAGGGGGGATTGCCATGCCAGGTACCCTATGTCCTCATTGTCCTTTGTGGTGAGGAATCCTCAGTCTCTTGGAAGAGAGTTGTATCTTATCCTACAAAGTTGTGTGAATGGTACTGTAGAAATGAATTTTCTTTAACATATTGTAGCCACAGAGGGCTTGGCATCATCATCAGTTAGTTTCAGTTACCTCGCGATGCAAGGCAAGATGTCCCTACACGCCTGGCGGGGGCGGGGGGGCGGAGGGGGGAAACACAGGGCTGATTTTGCCCTGGGTAGGCGAACATCCAAAAGCCCAAATCAGAATGTGGATGAATGTCTTTCAACATGGGGTGCATTTTAATACCCCCTATTATCTTCAAAAGATCTTCACTTTTGCCTCCCTCATGCCTTTGTAGTCTTATTTCAGCTGCTCGTGGTAGCTCAGTTCCAATCCCAGAGGCCTGAAATGAATAAATCCAAACATGCTCTATTTAGAGTTCTACCCCATGGCTAGCACACCCGATGTGGCATTTCAGAGACTGAGGGAAGTGAGCCACGTTTGCTCATGGAAAAAAGAAAGAACTGCAGCAATACAATGACGTAAGGTTTATCCTGCAGGTTCACCTCAGGTTACAACCGGATCTAATTCAGCATGCTCTTGTCAGTACAGCTTAGTTCAGCTAAACCAAGAAAATACAGTTCAATTCTGTATGCAGCTAACTCCCACATAAAGCATCAGAACCTTTCCAATCTATTTTTTTATTGCAGGCTTTTTTTTAATTTGAAGAGCTGTTGGGCCTGAATAATATGGGTTTATTTATCTGTCTGGTACCAAAGGAAAGTAATTTTAAGAATTTGATTAAAGAACCATCTTAAAGTAAACAGAAGAATCACACATTGAAAGAAGATGTTCCCACACATCAGATGCTAATGAGGTCACCCAGGAGAACATCGCTGTTTGGGGCCTTTACTTGTCCCCAGGGTGCAATTTCTCGCTGGGAAAAGGTCCTGCTATGCCGTCGTAATCTAGAGCATGTTTTGGAATAACTCTTTCAGCCAGTGATGTGCTAAACTGCTTCTCTATTGTCATCTTAGTTGACTCCGAAAAATGAATTGCATAAATTTCACAGCAGTGAGATTTTTTTTGATATCTGTAATAATTTTACGATTTGACTCTTATATCACAGTGTAGCGGCTAGTTTCATCAGCCAGAAGTCCCTGCAGCTCCTAGAACTGCAAATACTCTTAATGCAGTGGCGGACCAGAAGTCAAGTTTGCGCTGAACACGTCAAGCAGCTCAGAGAAGTGAATTAAATGTATCTTGGCCCAAATCTAGGCCAAAGTGTTTTTACACACCAAAGCAAGTAGAGTTGATGTATGCTTGCTGCCTTCATCTGCAAGTGCTGCTAGCTACTGGCAGTCAGAGGAAAAAATGGTTTAGAAAGTAAAGTTTTATGGTACACTCCCAAGGCTGTAATCTTTTTGCTTAAACAGAAGTTCTAGACAGAAATCTCTTGATTGAACTTCGGTGTTAACCAAACATTAGTGTGTTGGATCTGACCCAGGACATTGTCCCTGACAGTGCTCAGGAACTGGCCGGTCGACAGTTATGGAAGAGTGTGACAAAAGGGGGATTTTCTTAATCCTAGGGGATTCCCCTGAAGGGGAATGTTTGAGGCCCTGACTTTTAGTCATTGCTTGTGTCAGGAAGTATAAATGTTTGTCTTCTGTTGCTTAAAAAAAGCCAGGTTCATTAAGGATTATATTCTTTCTTTTTAAAACAAATGAGTTTCTAATGGGAACAAGCTGGAATTCATTAACAATCTAATGAATACTTTTTTTAGTAGTCCTTTTTGGTCCAAATTATGTTACTCTGAAGACAGCTCCACAGGGTAAACTATGCTTTAAGTTTAAAAAGGTAGAACAGAATTTTGCTTAATCTCTTTTAAATTTGCCTGTCAGTTTTAAACTCCCTGTTTAACTTTCCTTCCATATCTTGTTAATTATTTTGTCTTTTGGCTGCAACATACTCTTTTTCTTCTGTTATGAGAAAATAAATATGAATGTTTCATTTCCCTTCTTTTCACTGTTCATAATTTTTATACAGCTGTCCTACACTGATCGTCTCCTCATTTGCCTCCTCTCCAAACAAAAACTGGTCTTTCTTCGTACAGCTGATATCCTGAGACTCCTGGTGGTTTCTGTTCCCGGGTCTGAACCCTTTCTGTGGCTGCTCTGTTTGCAGCCCCGTGGCCAGCACTGCCTGGAGCATCCCTGATTCCAGATTTACAGTTCTTTCATTTTGTTTGCTTAGATGGAGAGAGTTTCTGTGCATCCCCTTGAATTTCGAGCTGTAGGCTTGACATTGCCAGCGTGATCAGAAGTGGTACGAGCTGGAGTTCAAACAGGTGGTACTGTCGGGCTGCTGTCACAGGGGATGAGATCATACATTCATTCTGTCTCCGTGATGGATTTGTCTGACTCTCTCCAACTCGAGCTGACTTTGATCCTATATAATGAAAAGCCTTAAAATAGAAAGTGGAAGGGAACAGAGAAGAGCTTTAATTATTTACCAGCTAGGTTGAATCCTTACCTTGTGTAAAGAGACTTCTTTTGTTGTTTTTTGGTCTATTCAGTTTTCATTAAGCCAAATTTAAATCTTTGTGCTCAGCATTAGTTCAGATTCTGGGGTTGATTAAAGAGGCTTTTGAAGGAAGCTGCATTTTTTCTTCTTTTACTTAGTTGTTTTTTCCATTTGTTAAGTGGAATAAAAATGCTTCCTAAACATTTTTCAATATTGTAGTCACCGTAGTGCTAGGAGGTCCCAGCTCCAAGTTTTAGTTGCTCTAATCACCTTGTGACGTGACACCCATCATAAAGCCACTGAAGGCCAGGTAGACAAAACAGATAAAAAGTGTGAGGGAGGAAATCAATTTGCAAATTCCCAGATTCCCAAAAGAAGTTTGTGGCAGGTCTCCTACCCCTGCTAGCGTGGTGTTTAACCGGGAGTCCACTCTGCCCCTGCTGTATTCACCCCTCGGGTGATGCCTGAGCAGCATGGGCATGGTGTGGTGGTCTCCGTGACATGAGTACCCCATGACTGCCTGCATTTCAGAGCAGTATTCCCAGCTACAGGAGCAATCCTCGTCATCCTGAAATTTTGATAATGTGTCTTTGCCCTTCTCTGAAAACAGTAGAGATGTCATCTCCCTCATTGTGCAGGAGGAGTCAGCGCAGGGGGTGAGTACAGCTCCTTTGTGAACGTCTCCCCTTGGCAGGTTGTGCAGAAGGAAGCTGAGTGCCATCCCAAACCCTTCCCGTACTCTGGAGGCTGGATGGTGCCTCCCAAGGGCATGAGCTTGGGGCAGAGGGGACAGGCTTTTGGTACGCCGCTTCCTTGCATCATTACGTTTACAACCAGAAACAACCTTGCAGTTACCTCTGTAGTCTTAAGCAAAAAGCTTGCTTGATTTATTTTGGAAGCTAGTGTCTTCATAGTGTGTGTGGCTGTAAAATCTGCATGCTTGAGTTGAGGCTTGAGGAACCCTAGTGCCCATCAATATCACTACGTCCACAGCTCCTTCACAAAAATAGACAGTAATGTGAAAGATAGTGATGGTTCAGAGAAATGCCCTTGCTTTATCCTCACCCTCCTGGTGCCTGTGGATATGTTAACAGACTACTGTACATAGGGGAAAACATACCTTTAATAGTTCTGTCTCAGCTGCTGTTAATTTGATTTCCCTCAGGTAGTCAGTGTTCAGTCACAAAGTCCTGCAGCAAGACTTTTCGTAGCAAGAAGTACAAATAATTTACGCTGTAATGTCTGAGGCTCTTCGATAAAGCATATGCTACTCTGAACAAAGCAAAAAAATAATTTCTTTTATTTGGGATAAACATGATAATTTCAGAGAAATGGGAGGAAGGGCTGTAATGAGGAGCATGTTTATTGAAAGCAGCCTTGTGGTATCTGACAGCAAGTACATTATGTCCAGATCTATGCTCGGCCTCTGTGCCGTACACATTGTATATTTGGAGGCCAATCTGTAATTATTACTGGATTACTACCATTAAAATATTTTTCAATATCTCAGTTTTCCTGTGGAAGTTGTCTGTTTAGTTTGTATTTTCAGCTCCATTCCAGCTTCTTCTGTGTAGACTGGGCAAGTGTGAATTAGGTCCATTAGGTGCATTTGGCCAGAGGCCAAACTGCGTTTTTTTGCATTTATGTGAATCTGGAGTAGTGCCTTTGAAAAGAGGGGGCTGGATTCTGCCCTGAATGGTCAGGTCCCGTTCCTTTGCTCGAGCCATTTGTTCAGGGGGGGGTTTCAGCAGGACTCAGTACTGCTGCAGCACTCGTTCTGAGACTGCTGTAGTATCACATGGCTCGTATAACTTTGCAAAAACTAAAATTGAAGAATTTAGAGCGGAATTAGGTCATGACCAAGTACATTTGAAAATGCCATGCTAATTATTCACAAATTTAAAATTACTGAATGAGTTTCTTCCAAGTTTGCTCTGTTCCCTAGATCCTATTGACATTTAAATGTAATTCACTTTATCACCATGTTTTATCATAAAGTCTGCTTTCCAGTATTTTCATTAGCTGGTAGACGTTCCACATTATAAAAGGAAATAATACTTGGGGCATGGAGAAAAAAGGGAATGCAGTTAATCTGTTAACATTGCCTTTCTGGAATTCACTGATTAAATTTTTAACCTTGTATTGGTATTAGGAAGGTTTTTTTGTTTCGTTTTTAGTAAAAGTTCTGTAAAGTTCCTGAAATTCTCCTGAAGGTTTAAGATGAGTGTATGGCTGGTCTTTGAAAGACCCGATGTTGCATTCCAGCCTTTCAGATATTTATCACCTCTTTTGTTAGGGAAAGTGTCCACTTTTCCTGAAGGTGCTGATTCTTCTCCCTAGACTGATGAGTGTGCACCTTCTCAGGGAAAAGTGCTCGAGAGGGATTTCTTCTTTTGAGATGTTTTCTGCTCTAGTTTGGATTTCCATAAAGCAGTGCTGAAAGGAAAGGGCAGAGTAACTGAAATATTGCTCTGAAGATGGCAAAAAGCACATTGTAATGTTGGAGCGTTTGAAAACAGGTATTTTTCTTGGGGTACAAATTTTCACTATATTCAGAGAAAGGCTTTCATGGCAGCTGCAGATGCCTTGTACAGGTGGTACCACGTGCTGCCAGTTTCTCAGCCCTCAGAAACAGCGTACATGGTGGGTTTATTGACGGGAGTTGTGTTCAGGTGGTCGTGGGTTAAAAAAATCCCTGTTCTCTCCAACAATCGGATTGGTAATTCCACGTGATGAATTGACTCCATAAGCCATCTTCCCCCCTTCCCCTTTTTTTGCCTGTGCTTCGTGTTGTTTAAACTGAGAGTGGCGGCGATGTGGCTGGCAGGTGGGGTGTCTTTCCCCCCCTTGCTGCCTGCGTTGGCTGATGCCGTGGTGCCGGCAGCCCTGCTTGGGCAGCTTTGGGGGCCGCCTTCTGCGGCCGATCCGATCCTGGCACCCGACCTCGTAAGATGAGATCATTACAAGTGAGACGGTCGTGCCCAAGGAGAGGCAGTGCTCTCCTGTGCCGTTCTGGAAGCGTGAGGGTAACAGCGGCAGGTGGGGAGCAGAGGAGATTTGGTATGTTGAGCACGCAGAGGTCCGCGTCGTGCCATCTCCCGAGCGCGGTGTTGGTGGTGGTTTCTTCTCATCAGCCACGGCGTTCTCCGCTGCCCGAGGCTGCCTGGCTCTGCGCTGCCTGCAGACCGCTCCCCAAAGCTGCCGTCCCTCATCCCAGCCGCCGGCGCCCGGGATTTCCCGGCGGGATGGGTACGGCAGAGGGAGCAGTAGGACAAGCTTCTCCCAGCCCCGGCCCCCTGCCCGCGGGCCCAGCCTCCCCCTCTGCCCGCCCCGCGGCCCCCAGCCGCAGGGGTCTGTCCGTGCCGGGGGGGCCGGGGGGCAGAGGCACCCCCAGCCCCTGCCGAGCGCCGCTGCGGTTGCGCTGCTGGCTGCTGCGCGAGTGGCCCGATGAGATTCGGGTCGCTGGCCTAGACGTTAATGACCCAGCTCTAGTTAGCAGTTTCTGAGCCTTCCAGGCCTCCTTCTGTGTTCTTACTACGTATTATTTTCTTAAAAAAAAAAAAAAAGAAATAAGTAATTTCATCTTTTTTTCCCAGGTTTTCCATCTGGAGGGTGGAATAAAGTGAGTTTTATTTTAGAGCAGGAGGGTTTTTCGTGGGATGAATGAAAGGGGATTGTTCCTACCTTTGGCTCAATGAACAGAGAATCTGTTTCATAGATTATCCCCTTCCAGGTCTGAAAGAAGAGTGTACACCACTCCATCCGCACGCGTGTCTGCCTGCACGCACACTTTAGGGGTTGGCCAGATTTCCGCGAAAGGCCTGTGGCTGTCTGTCCAGGCAAATACAAATACGTAATGTTTGTGGCAGTTGTATGAAATAACTTACTGGAAACCTTTTTCAGTGCAGAATGTAGCACTGCAATGAAACGAGGGTGCCGGAACGAGACAGGATAACAGAGCCATTTTCCTAACAAAAATACTCATTTCATTTCATAATTTCAGAAATAAGGACATTAATTGCAAGAGAAAGTTGTGACGACAAATTTGGCATTGCAGTCTTTACTGCCACAAGCGTTTCAGTTATTCTTTTCAGGAACAGGCTGCAATGAGTTCTCTTAATTAGCAGCCTTTGCTACCTTTTGTATACTCGGTTAGAGCAGACATGAAGCCTTCCAAGCGGTAGAGGGTTCGTCCATGGAGGAGATAATGACAATATTGTGCTGGAGCAAAGGCTGCGTCATGAATCTTTGTAGCTGGCCTGTGGGGTGTTTATTTTATTTTATTTTATTTTATTTTATTTTATTTTATTTTATTTTATTTTATTTTGTTTTCCTTCTGAGTTTGGCTTTCTAAAGGAACACAATCATGCTGTGTTTGAAGGGAGTGGGAGTACTTGATTAGGGCAGCCATGGAGGCCTGGGGAAATGAAAAGGATTATCGTGGAGGTGGTAGCACAGAGCGGTTGCATAGTACGTTGAAGGAAGCTGAAAGTGCAGGTGGCAACACTCATGTCCTGAGGGGTAGGAGTGGTCAGGAGAGTTTAGAGGAAACAGGGATTACTTTCCTTGGGAGCAGTAAATAACAAAGGATCGTAAATTCTTAGGAAAGCAATCTTCATTAGATGCAATGCTCACCAAGCAACTTCAATGAACTATAGCTGTCACTGCAAACCTTTCAAATTCAGTGTTTTCAGTGGATGATGCAGATTTTTATTTAGCCATGGGCACCATCAGGCCAGGAAATACTTTTCCAGGGCCCAGCACTGTGCGGGATTAGGTTTACCTGTCTTTTTTTTTATTATTTTTAGAAAAATATTTTTCCTTTCAGTGGAAAATGAAACCATTTACCTACGAACCCTAATTTTTTAAAAGTTCTCTTTATTTTATTATATCTCAGAGATCTTCATTTTGCTGTTCAGTTTGGACAGCTAACAAAAAAAGAATAATATTTCTCCCATATTTAGTGTTTGGATTAAAGATAAATGGAAGCAGAATTGTTCTCGTTCTCCTTTTAGGTATTTTTCAAGTAAACTTGAAAATGCATTTGGTAAATAATGGTTTGAATTTGCAGAGAACAAGGAAAGTGCACAGAGTTTTTAATAACTTGCTTAATTCTTCATAACTGATGTTCATGCTTTGTTCTTGTGTACGAAAATAAAGCCAAAGCCTTTATATCCTGGTTCTTGTAGATGTCACATGCTTATATAGGATGATAAACACTGGTTTAAACCATGGGTTTGTCCAAAAAACTTTACCAAAGTATAAATATGAGGCATAGGAAAAAGGAAAGAAAAGTTCAAAAGTAAATACTGGATTTTTTTTCTTTATTCAGTAAAATGGATTGACTGAAAATATGATTTGTTCCTGAGGCTTAGGTGTATGACCATGGACAATCTCCCTTCTTCCCACATAGCTTGAATCGCAGACATGTAGACATCAAGAACCAAAAAGCCAGCACAGAAAATCCTCTGTTGTTGCAAAACTTCTCACAGAGTAGTACCCAGTGCATTCCCCATTTACTTTATTAATGCGTACCAAGAATTTCAATGTGTTTTGCAAATAGTGGAGCTAACCCGTCTGAACATTTTTAGTGACTGAGCTTCCCCCCGTTACCCAGCGAGCCTCTTGAAAACGGCAGGAGGATTAGACTCGGTGAGGAGGGCGTTGGAATAAATTTATTTGGAGCAGTCAGACTTCACATTGGGGGGACCAGGGCATTGTTTTGCCCTGTGTGAGCCCACCTCAATCCTCTGGGTTGCCTTCCAGAGCGAACGTACCTCACCGTGCTGGAGGCTGCGTGGTGGGGATGGCAGGGCAGTGGGTGCTGGGGGGTGCTCCTGAGAGCCCCCAAACCTCACCAGCTTCAATAGCCGTTCCCCATCTCTTCCAGTAAATAAGTGGTAGGTGGGAGAGAAGCAACTCATGGGTCAACACCTGGCCAAACCCTGTCCGTTGGGCTGTGTTGGAGAGGGCTCGTGGTGTAGCCACGTAGCTGAGCAGCCAAGGCTGGAGGTAGGCTGCGGCGGGGTGGCAGACGTGTGGATCAAGTAATACTGAATAAAGTCAGTGTGCTGGATCCACTGTGACAGGCGGGAACTGCGTTCCTGTCAATGCAATGGTAGTCCCCCACTCAAAGCTCTTACTCTCGAGCAAACCCATGCTGAAATCATCTGCAGAGGTTAACGAGGTCATTCCTAAGAGCAGGAAATAACTCAGAGTAAGACTTAGAAGGGCTGAGCCCATAGGGTAGAAGACGTTGCTTGTCCTGGTAAACCCAAACGTTAAGACTGCCAAGACAAATGAATTCAAGACACTGACAGATGAGGGAAGACAAAGAGCAAAGTCTGTGCATGTTAAAAATAGCTAAACGTGAAGGGACAGATCATGACTGCTGGGCACTGGGCTAAATTGGGAATGGGTAGGAAGTCACATGGCTCCAAACATGTTACCTATTTACACTTGTCACTGGTACCAAATTACTCTCTCCTCCCCGCCGCTCCCTTGCCTGCTCCCACTCCAGCTCCCACTCCTCCACAAGAACTTGCTATTAATATGTATTCATATATCTCAAACCTAATGCCACAGAGGTCCCTGATCTATTACAGTTGGTGATGGTTAAAAGGGACAGACCCCGCTGAGAGAGAAAGAGGAGTGGTAAATCTCTCCCAGCTGTACACTTTGCATTGCACATTAGACACTGGCAATATTGCACATCTCTTCATCTGAGGAAACTGGACACCTGTCTTCTCTTTTGGCTGACGTGATACAGATTTCGGACGTGTGACCTCTGACTGTCCCATTCATGGGATTGGGATCATGCTGTCCATGTTGGCATCCAAGGTTTCCCAGTAATTTCCAGCATCCTGTTTTCCAAAGCTCCACCCTCTACATACTCTTAGGTTTATAAATAACCTCTTAAGAGATATAGGGAGTAAACACCGTAAGTGTTCGTTTCGAGGATCCAAAACCCAGTCTCTTTTTCCCCATATCTAGTAAGTACACAAGTTTAGATAAAAGCGTGGATGCACTTCTGTGGATTTCCCTGTCTTTGTTTTTTGCCCGCACTTAAGCACTCTCTAGAGGTAGGTTGGAGTCCTAGAAACAGCTCAGTCTCAATCCTTCCTGTTCATGACTTCACTTCTGAATAGCCCGTTTGTTCATCACACCTTCTTCCATGGGGAGCTTCTTTCTTCCTTCCTCGTTGCCCTAATTAAAAGGAGCCCTCAGCCACAAAGGCACGACTTGTCTTTGTTCTTTCTCTTTTGTCTCTCTGAGCATCTAAAGCACTGGGCTTTTGAAGACCTAACGCTAACACTCTATCTCTGCTTCTAGTGATTATCTGCCCTTCAAGTCTGACATCTTTACAAATAATTGGGAGAAAACTGATTGAGGTACGATATTCTTATTGCATTGTATGAAGTTGCTCCGTCTGAATGGGAGACGCTGTGGCTGGTGTCTTTCTCTGCTCCAAGAGATCTGTAAACGCGCAGCGAGGGTCAGAGGTGCCAGGCAGCCTGCCTGCCATTCGCTGCAGCTCCTCAACACGAGTCACAGACCATTCCCTGAACCCCTGTGTCAGCCATCCAGAGTTTTAGGACCTGAGGCAAAGAAGTGAAGTGACTTCTTCCCTGTCTGGCAGGAAGTCCATGGCAGGTTTTTCTCTTGCTGGAGTTTTTAAAGCGCTCTGGAAGGCAGGCTTTAAACATCGTGAGGTCTGGCTTTGCTAATAGTAACAAAGGTGAGCGATTCAAAATAAATTGTTTGACTTTTCAGGAGTCGGCAGCTAGTTTATTCTTTAATGTTTGTATGTTGCTGGCGACTTTTCCAGGCCCACCGACCTGAGCTGACTCCAGGTTAAGAGGAGCTTCTGCCTTCCTGCCTGTGGGACCGACCATGAAAATGGCTGTGGAGTTACTGCTTTTATCAAACTTTCTATGTTATGTATATGTTATCAAACAAAAGTATTTATATATATACGTCATCAAACAGCATCATGAAGAGTAGCGGGCAGGAGATGAAGTGCAGGCTTACTTAATGCACACTAAGGCACAGCCCTTTGGATGATTTTTTCACCCCCCTTTAGGCCTTTCCAAGTTTGAGCCCTTTCCTTCGTTAGCCGGAAGTGAACGCGTGATTACTTTTACTACTAGATCAGTCCAGTCTCTCAACACTGGTGCTCTGAGAAGCGTGATGCCTCATCAAACAGGGCATTGGCAAGGCATTTATAAACTGTGTTTTTAGCCAAGTGATTCTGGGCACAGCTTGGCCTTGCCCTCCCGGCCCCGACCCGCGCTCGCCGCTTGCTGGGCTGCATCCCTGGGCACGCAGCCCTCCCAGCGGCAGCTCAGGCAGAGGCCGGAGACTGGAAACAGAGACCTTGACCACGTTATTCTGTTCGAATTGGTGTGACTGTCAATTAATGTTTTCTGGTTACAACTGAAAATGCTCAGTAATCGGTGTGTTTGACTGTAGTCTCGTGGCGTGTCCCGTTCCCACGATCAGGCAGCCTGGATGGCAAGCAGTATTTGCCTGAATGCGCCTGTACAAACTGAGCAAGAGCCAGGGGTTTGTGGCACCACGAATGGCTCGTGAAGTCTCTGCTGCGGATCCTGACTTTCTGGGTTACGTGGTGGGACTTTTTTTCCCCGCTTGAGTCACCTCGAATGCTGCCATTAATCAGTGGTCTAGTCATTTCAGAGCCTGGCTTCCGAACAACGTGGCAATGCCTGGTGATTGTAAGGAGCCACAGATTTACCAAGAGCGGATATTTAGAAGCTTTGTGTTTGAGATCTGGTAAAATCTTTTTGTATGCCATTGCTCAGTAGAGCCCTCTGCACCAGCAGAACTGCTGTAAACGTGCAAATGTGAGTATCTGTGGAAGCCTGGCATGACAGACGGTGAAATGCTGCTTTGTACCTCCTTCCCCGCAGCCCTCGCGCCCCTCGGGCTGCTGCCTCCGGGGTCCCCTGCAGAAAGGTCTCCCTTGCCGTCCCGTTTCCGACCGCGCTTCGGTCGGCGGCTCCGGGAGTCAGACCCCGGGAGGGCTGCGGGGAGCGGGGGGCTCGGGGAGGGCTGCGGGGAGCGGGCTGGGCGCCCGGCAGTGCGGCGGCCGCGGGCTCCGGCGGGTGGGCTCCCTGCTGCGG
>Ga0065711_1035151_pt1 | contig 22727 bp, 8 predicted proteins | sample Hoacrofraction12_FD_59098 | JGI IMG/M metagenome (GOLD analysis project Ga0065711, IMG submission 59098) | Hoatzin crop microbial communities from Cojedes, Venezuela - Epithelial fraction 12 v2 (version 2) | ecosystem: Host-associated > Birds > Digestive system > Esophagus > Crop | place... | reverse complement strand
CTTTTTTTTTTTTTTTTTTTCTCTTTCATTTAATATTAGCAATTTGCATGTCTTTTCTTTCTGGGTAAAGAACCTCTTAAAATTACTTGAAGAGCAAGAGTTCTTGTCTTTCATTTACACGGAATATTCGTTAATCACAGCAGTCACTTAGAACTGCTACATTTTCCAAATGACACCTGGATATTCAGCTACTGTGACATTAATACACAGAGGCTTGGCTTCAACATGAACCAGTACATAAGTAAAAATAAGCAAAGCAGTTTACATAAACATGTTGTTAGTTACTGCATAAATCTACCCCCCCCCCCAATTTCAAATGAAGCTTGCATATATTGCAATTACTGTTATAATAAAATATGATGTAAGGTTTAGAAATTCACATTTTATGACCCACGAGGCTACTTCAGTCCCTTAATCCAATCACTATGAAGAGAAGCAGTTCAAGAATTAGAATTACTTCCAAGTACTAGTGCTATCAACATTATGTGCCCCAATTCATATGCTCCGATTGAAGGGGTCTGTCGTATAAAAGAGATATCCAAAGATCTCATTTATTGCAAATGAAGGCAAGTCACACTAATTTGCCTCCTTCAATGAGTAGGATATGTTATGGCTGTGCCATCTTTATTATGCACGCAATCTGCGGCTATCAAAAACCACATGCTTTTTAAAGCTGGAAGAAAAGGAAGATGGCAAATTCTCTCAGATGAAGAGCTTTAAAGATTATTATATATTTATAACTCACCTTGCAGTAATCAACTATTAGTCCAAAATAAACATTTGCAAATTAACAGGCTACTTTTAAAACTAATTTTACAAACAGAAGAGACTGCATTGCAAAAGCACATATATTTCAACATTGCACGATACATCACTGAGAAGCAGCACCATAATTTCTTCTCCCCTGTGGTAGACACCTCACTTATTTCAAGTCTATATAATGTGTAAGCTCCAACTGGGTAGTCAGAACTATCCACTGTTTACGGAACTTCGCCAGATCTGCTGTTTTTTCAGTTTGCTTTGCAGAGTGCAGCTATAAGCTCATTTGAAAATCATTACTTCCCAAGTGATAGTGCTGAAGCCATTCTCAAACGCCAAACGATTGCTGCTCTGAAATCCATTCACTGGATCCTAAGAGCAGGCAGCTAGAGAGGGCTCAACAGTACAACGTTGTTAGCACTTGTATTTTTAGATCAATACATGAAAGCCACATTGACACAAATTACTCAGCAAATGTCTTGTAAGCCAGATGGGAAGCTCAAAAATATGTACTTTGCTCAAGTGGAAACCAAACCATTTCATCATTTATCCACATACTATTGGGAGTTTCTGTGAAAGCTCAGTTCCATGTAACTGCCTTAATTGCTGGAGAATTTGCTACTGTGAATATGGCTCCTTTGTTTTGACTGGAAATGCCATACCTTATGCAAGAACAATGTGAGAAGTCTATGTTCCTAGAAAATGCCTCATCAAATCAGTCATCTCATCTGGTCAAAAGCTTCTGACCAGCTTTCATCAGAATCCAAAGTTCTAAGACACAAAATGATTAACACGATCTTCCAAGTTCACTAGCACCAGCATCCGTCAGGCACAGATACGCATTTCAACCACTTCCTAAACTGATCACCCTACAGCTAAAGCACCAGAAGTATCCTACCACAAGCAAAAACTGCAAAGTCATTGAGAGACCAATGGAATAAGGAATAATGCAAGCTGTATTTGTTAGCCCACTCACCTCTCAAAATTCAAACATGAAGGACTGACCTCATGTACATCCTGTTTTGAAGTGTTCCAAAGAAATGGATACCAGTTTTCTCACACATTCCTGCTATACCCCACATCTGTTACGAAAGGTCCTCCGCAGATAGAGAAGGAGAGGTGGTGATCACCTAATATGCTCTTTCTTTTTCCTAAAACCGTTCACTGGCAAAGTTAATAACAATGTCATAAGCATTAAACTCTTCTGGTTTTCACTAGAGTAAGCCTGCTTTCTCAAGCAACAGAGGAAGTTTGAAGCAAGGAACAGGGAAGGAGGCAAAACTCTGCTCATAATGCTTGCTATGATCTGGCACTCCCTTCCAAGAGCAGAAGGAACAGTAAAGTCTCCCTGCTTGGCTAGTCAGCAACCTTCCTCCAGTTTCCATATAAATTTATTAATGGCCTGTTTACTTGGTCCTGGACCAATACTGCCCTTCTGCTTCAATATCAAAGAAGGGGAAGAGTCATTTACTTCTGTTACACTCCAAGACATCAATCACAGTAACTCTTGGCCTTCTGGTACAGTAAATAAGCCAGACTCGGAAGGTCTTCTCCAGGCCAGGCTCCCCATTCATTCCCTGCACCTGTTCTGCCTGGAACTCCTCTATATGAGCTACTCTAACTATACATCTAGGAAATTTTACTAGTGCCTTGGACAATAGCATTTACACTCTCTTATCTCTTCCATTACCAGCCTGCTCCTGTTTGCACCTACTACATTTGCCTTATTCATAGCCACGTTATGTCAGCACCCTGGTCACCCTACCAAGCCTCCGTCACTTAACAAGCTTGCAATTATAGTAGCAGTATTCTATTCTCCAAGTATGTGATTTTGCAGTTTTTCTGATGAAACTCATCCTTTTTTTTTTTTTTTACTGCAGCCTTCAAGGACACCCAGTTCTGCTGCTGCATATCTTCAGCCTCGCAACTTTACATCATCAGGGCTTTTTGTGTACTCTTTTTGTGCCAGAATTGCTTATAAAAGCATTAAACAAGATTAGTAGCAAGAATCATTCTCCAGAAACGTCACTAGTAACTTCCTGCTATTACATTTCCATCCACCACATCACTGTTTACACTTTAAGTAGCCTATTCAATAGTCTGTGAATCTATTTTTCTTTTCTAGCTTTACTGGTAATTTTCCCAAATGGCAATGCATGCAATTCATTATGGTCAGGATAGATCAAATCTATGACACTTACATCACCTTTACACAAAACACCCCAACCAGCTACGGGGGCAAGCCTCAAGATCACTGTGCAATTTGATCAGCTCTGCCAGAGGTGAGCAAAGTACGCTCACATCTACAGCAACAGGCAGAATCCACTGCACCATTTCACACGTGTTCTCTGTTCACTTGGTATTTACTGTAAATGTTTCAGTAATAGTAAAAAATGATGAATCTGCGACAATCAAGATTGGTTCTTCTAAAGCAAGCAGACAAAATCAAACCAAACCTTGGCAGTCGCTACACAGGCCTCAATGCCCAGGGGCACGGGGCACAGCAGTGATGTTACCTCGGGAGAGCTGGGGGCTGCAGCAGCGGATGGGACACGATCGGTGCGTCGGCGAAAGGAGCAGCCCCGCTGGGACCGAAGAGAACAGCAGCTGCAGAAGCGCCCTCCTGAAGACAATGCAAACTGCCTTTCCAAAGTCAGGCAAGTTTACAGAAGACTAAAAATCCCCCCCGAGGATATTCGACTGCAACCTAAGGATAACATTGGCTTCTCCCCATTTTTAGGAAGCATGTTCAGACTGCTCTCTTCAGCAGGACACTGCACAGATGGCACCATCTGTACTCCCTTTCTCCCCCTCATCACACACCTATCTGCAGACTCATCAACACCTGCTTATATTTTTTCACTTTTCCTTTATAATCCATTCATGTCTTTTATTTAGATTTCAACCTCTCAGAAGCCACAAAATCAGGTATCTCTGCTGAAATACGACTTGTTTCACAAAAATGGAATGTGTACAAATACCCTTCATTTCAAAGTCTTTCAGCCCAAGTGCAATGAAGTCAGATGACAGCGCGCACACACTTCCCGGCAGTTACATAAACTCCGCTGCTAAAATTACATGCCATTATCTAACAGGTGAAAACACGGGCTACAAACCTGGCATCGCAGCAAGCAGTGCATGCTGACATGGTCTTAAATGCTGATATTTAGGAAAAGCTGTGATATGGCCTAAGAAGTCAGTATTTGACACTCCACTAGGAAAAAGCAAGCTTTACTTTTCTAGCATTTTATGTGCTTTAAATGAGCCATCATATTAGTATGAAATAAAGTGGGATAATGTTCTGATTGCTGCCTCTGTCTTAGAGCAGAGTATCTTCTCATATACTTGCATCAAAATAGTACAGATAGTTTCTCAGGAGTGTAAGAAAGGCATGCGGTTACTACAGCACAAGGAAGATAAGGCTACCCCAAACTCAGCTTCAGTCAGTAAAATTCTGAGAAACTAATAAATTGTTCCAGAGCTTCGTGCCACGAAGGCACTGATTTTTTTGGAGAGATGAGGTGCAGCACCAACACAGTGCTATCAAGCGACAGTGCTAAAGCCAGTCAGCAATTCAAGAGGACAGAGTGCATATAGTAAATACTGCTCAATTAGTTTAAGTGTCTGGTAGTTATTACTGAATTAACTATATTCTAATACTTTCTCCTCAGAAGTATTTTCAGTAGGTTTGGAGGAATTCAAGTCCTATTTTTATGCCCTGTGCAAGACTTGAATGACATGACTGAAAAATAACTGATTCAGAAGCAAAGAAATAAATTCTATTAATTTTTCAATTCATTAACTCCAAAATCAGCCCTCTGTTCTTAAGCAACATTACTCCAAAGCAAAGGTTAACCACGTCTCCCCTCTTCTTGTGAACTCAAAAACAATTCTGTTCTGTAAGTTAATCAAAGTCCCCCCTCTGATCTCCCGTCCAAAAGATCCCTTCTGCTAATCAGAACCAAAGACAGTGTCATCTTCAAGTCCAAAATTAAGTCCCACGCGTGGTTTAAAGGAGCTACCAGGAGTGCAATACATACAGCTCTACTAAAGAGAAATTCAGCCATAGCACAAGATAAAGACAGCTTCAGTTTAGAAGGTTTCAGAAAATACAGAATTAGTGTTTGTAACACCAGAATTCTGTAACATACCTACCTATGAATTTACCTTAATATATTACCTGAAGAAAAATGAAAGTGTACTGCTTGCATTTTAAAATATAATGTTAATGCAAGGACTGGCAATTTAGGATCATTATTTATTATTACCAAGTTGTTATCAGCATGAAAATCTGTACAACATAAACGTGAGCTTGTGATTAAATCTGCCACAGCCATTTGCAGAACTGAATCATAAATCACTATAAATAAAGTTATCAGAAAAGGGAAATTTTTCAAAAGCTATGTGAGCAAGAGCAAAGCATAGCTTAGGGTTAGCACAGCAGTCTCTCATAATGGGATACTTTAAGTCAAGTCCTGGACTAGATCCATATTCTATCTGGTATGCTGCTGGGAAGAGTCGGGCTGGAAAAGCAACTAAGGCGTAGGCATGCTGGTAGCATAACATAAGCTGGCTCATACAACACTTGCCCATACGATGTTCTACTCAAGGTAGAGTGAAGTGACATTGTAAGCAGAAGTTTACGAAAACCATGTTGAGATCAAAACGACATTTCAAAAAAGCATGGTATGTGCCTGCAAAGGAAGAGGGCTTTTAATTCTGAAAGTTAATCTGAAAGATGAAAGAATCCACATCTTCATAGCATGAAGATCATTTATAGCTAGAAACCTTGCTAATTTACATTATCACTTCATTGATTTTTATGCATTTAATATGCTTGCCTGCAGCTAGTATAGAAGACAGACAGCTTTACTTGGGAATTGTCCCGAGTTTTAAAACTCTCAATTTCTCTCCAGAAAGCTCTTTCATTTACATATTAGTCATTTCAGAGCTTACTGGATACGTACTAGACTTCTGAAGCAGCAGTGCTTTTCCAGCCCCACTTGCAGCTACCACATTGCACTGGTTATCTCCTCCCTGTGACACTCCCTGGAGATTAACTGCAAGCAAGGCACAATTCTGCAATCGTATGCCTGCTCAATCGGACACAACAGAAATCCCAAAGACAACAGATCAATGAGTGTTCAAATGTTGGCATGCACAAGAAGACTTACAAGATTAGTCTCTTAACATCACAGTACAAAGTATTCTTGGGATCACTTTTTTGTTGTTGAAGCAAGCTCTCCAAAGGTGAGGTGTTTAAATATTTTACATTTTATTAAATAAAAAATTGAAGTCTTGATTTTTACATTTTGGTGTTGGTTTTTTTTTTCTTCTTTAAGTAAAAGGCAGTAGTTTTAGCTCCTGAAATTTCTTATTGCAGGCTATAAGAGTTTGGTAAGAGACTAATGGCAAGCCATACAACCTATCAGTATTTTTTTCTTATCTTGCCAGCATTAAAATTTATTAAAAATAGTAAAACAAATCCGCATGTTTACAGAAATAATTTTCTTAACTAAGTCATACTTTATTCATGCAGTATGCCAATACTACGTGCTTTGACAGAATTCTTTATTAAAAACATGGATCGTAGAAGCCATTGAGAAAATACATTGCTTTCAAGCATGTACCATCAGCAAGTTAGTAATGTACAGACATTCTGTTTATGCGAAATGCTCAGCTCTTTATGCTTTCAAAGTAAGCCACTTCTTTGCTTTTCCATTACAAAGTTTAGGCCAGTCAAGAGCTCCTGACTCATTAGTGAAGATTTTTCCTATGAATAGCAAAGATTTAGTCACTTGACATTTCTAAGACTAAAGCATATCGCATCTTCAAGGAACACCAAAAAAGCATGGTTGGAAAGTAAAAGTTTTCATTATTGGTTATATTAGACAGTTCAGCAACAGCCTACCTCAGCCTAAGCTGGTGTGGCTGCAATCCACCCAGTTTTACTCTTCCCTTGACGTGCCCATCCAAGCACTCGTCCGACCCTGCGGTGAGCTGCTTCAGGAAGCTAAACTGGCAATAAACTAACTGTACAAAAATAATCCCACAGGGAGGGCAGGGCTGATTTGGATCGGTTGGCTAAGGCTGTCATTGAACTACATAATCATTTACGTATTTCTCCCTTTTTCGTCTCCCAAAACAAGATGTAAAACCAAACCTATTACTGCTAGACCAGGGATAAGGGAAGTAAGGATATACGAAATAGCTGCTTTTCCATGAAATCACAACCTCTTGCTTTTACAAATATTCACCAAAATACTTTCAAATTGCAAAGCGTTCCAAGAAATAACTGATTAGAAGAAGCTATTTCCAATCATCAAAAAACTGACTGAACGACTTACCAGAAACATTAATTGATGTTCCTGCATCGATAATCCCACTGTTAGGCCTTACACAGTATCTGCGTGGTGCTGTGGTCTTAACTTTGAAGCACACATTTCTGTCTGTAGGATTGCCAAGTTTCAGGTTTGTAGTGACAACATCTGTGAAAGGACCTGAGGAGGAGAGCGAAAGCAGACTTGAAATCACATAGAAAGTACTTCTCAAGCAGAGGCTAAGCAGGCTTTCAATCTCTGCTCACAAATCTTATAAAGTAATTAGATGTTCAATTTCCAGCTATGGCACGTACAGATAACTGCACACAAAGCTGAGGATGCATCGAGGCCTCTGAGCAGTCTGAAGTGTAGCACGCTCCAGCACTCACAGTGAGCTGAAGTTGATCATTAACAGCAAAACAAAAAGGGGGAAATCATCTATACATGGTGCCAACACAACAACATGGCATTCAAATTATGCCACATTCGCTGCTGTATCATAGTTACTCCATTCTAACTACTGAATCCCAGTAAACCCAGGCTTACAGAGATACTATATATACCTGTGTCATAGATGATAAATAGGGGAGTACAGTACAGTACGTTAACGGGAAAGGAGACGATAACTAAGTGGCTACTACAGATCCATCTGCATATGCAAGCTGTACCTCCACAGAAGCAGGATTCCACCAGCTATTCAGAAATGCCATACCACAACCAGCAAGATAAGCATTCAGTGTGCGTCCCTTATCCTACCAAGTCCTTTTTTTTTTTTTTAATTCTCTTGGCTACTAGAAATGATAATCCAGAAGAAATCTTCATAAAATAGCCTACCTCACCCAAGACAGGAAATAGGAAAATTCTTGGATCCTGAGAGCACTGCCAAAGATTTCTATATTAGCAAAGCCAGAATCAAACCACTGTCATGTTCTGCAACATCAAGTGCAGGCAAATGAATTCTCACAGCCTCACTACCTAGTTGGAACTGCCAAAATCCCTCCGGTTAGAGGAAAGCCTAGTTACCGATTTTCTACAAGACACTGATAAATCAGACAGGTAGCATGCAACTGTAGTGCCTGCTCAGATGGTAAAGAAGCAAAATTAAAAGAAATGTAACCACACTTTGATCAACTGTCTTTTGCATAAAAGTGATTAAATTGATGCCTGAATAAGATACCTTCATCCATCCTCAGGAGCAAAAGCAAATTGGTCAAAAAACACACTGAACCTTTCCTTGCAGAAATGACAGTCCTGAAATTTAAAGAGTGAATGATGACGATAGTACAAATACTAGCAGACAACATGCCACCACTCTACTCCTGCAGCATGGCTGGCTTAATATAATTTAAGTTTGCTTCCTTTTCTACAAAGTCATCACACAAATTTGTCTCCTAAGATGACATTTAATACAGCTTTAAAAGCATTACACTCCTGCAACCTTTATCCTTGATCCAATTTGTTTTAAGTAATTAGAAGGGCAAACAAAACCAAAATAATCAAACATACAAAAAAACTCCAACCAGACAAGTGTAGCACCATTTTTGCCTGCACTCTGAACAAGCCAGCTTTGCCTTTACAATGCAATTTGGTAGCACAAAAATTGAAGCAATAAAATTTTCAGATTCCATGACAAAGATTTCACTAAACCTGTTCCTAGTGAAACACTGAGATGTGAAAGAGAATGAAACTCAGCTGTCAAGTTTTCTCTGTGTTATGCGTGCAGAGAGAGACTTTAAGTCTAATGGAAAATAACTGGGCAGAAGCAGCCATGACTTGTTAAAGAAATTAAACAAGCCAAACTGTCAGAAAAATCCAGAAAACATTTAGATGTGTAAAGACAGTAGCAGATCTTCAAGACAGCTCTATCTAGTAGAAGTCTAACATTTCAGAAGAAATTACTTGTTGACTAAGCACTAAGGATGTGCCTTTACTAAAAAATGACAGCTTGAGCTATTCCAGCACAGAGGGAGGGTCGCCTGTACAAAGCCCTACACACGCAGCTGCGCCCTCAACAGTGCTTCGCTGGTCTGCATGCTGTGAGAGATTTCCTGTGGGAAACAACATGTTTTTACGTGGCTGATCCATGAACACATGCGGGATTTGTGCACCCCAGCACAGAGCTGCTGTTTGTAACCATAGTACGACAATTCTGCAAGTAAAATAATTTCCAAATGGAGTTACTTATTGCTAAGATGGATGATATAAAAATATTTGGCAGCAAAACCTTTCAGCAGACCAAATTCATTTCTTCTTGTCTGCTTGATGTTTCCTCTTCTTTTCTGTCTGCTAAACTTCAAACAGTTTCTTTAGATACATTTTCCCCAAATTAAAGGTTTTACAGATCAGCCAGCACAACTGTACTAGAAGGCTGACGTCTGCTTTCAGCAGGCATACTCCTTATGGCATTGCTGTTAAAACACTGCAGCAAAGCAAACCAGAGCAGACAAATACAGTATTGAAGTGCCATTATAGGTGGTTTGAAATCCTGGAGCTTCATTTTTTAATGCATGGCATTAGGACTTATGGAATCATACCCACAGATACAGTAAAGGAAAATGCTCTACACTTCTTTTCAATGCCTTTGTCCTCACTGCAAGTGGACGGACTATTCATACAAGTATACACAACACGTGGATAATGCCTATATCCCTAGGGTGGGCTGTAAGCACAGTTACAATCAGCTTGGTGCATCTGGATGGTACCTGGGTTGAAAGCAACAAGTTGACTCTGTAGTGAAGACTGACTCTTAGCATGTGCCTAAACAGAAGTCACACTCTCAAACCCCACAATCTTTATTTCATAGCTTTCAAAACAAAACAATGTATTTTTGATTGCTCTTAATATTTCTAGATAAGTGAAACATATTATGAAGGCAGGGTGATTTCCAAATGACAATTTACACTTCCTAAAAAAAATAAACCAACAAAAAACCCCAAAAAACCTATTTTTCTCCTGTGTTTTTAAAGATCATGAGAAAAATGCCACTGGTGTCATCCCAAGCACAAACTTCCAGGAAACTCGGGGTCTGCACATGCATCATCTGACATGGGGTTGTCATGGGAACAGGCTGTCTAGAAGGAAAAATGTAGTAAATTGAATTTGGTGGTGAAAGTTTTGAATATTCTACAAGGGCTCAATGACTTTTTCCTGCTAGTCAGAATAAAGTCAACTTGTGTTAATGCAAACTGGGTATGTAGTGATGCGCAAACTAGCAGTACTACTCGAAAGAAAAGAAAACATCAACTCCTATACTCATGAACAACAAACAGTAAGAGGTATCCTGGTTTTTCATAAGGTCACTTTTCAGCAGGGCTTGTTTCAAACCATAGCTGTGGCATTCCACCCAGGAGCTACGCATAGAACCCTCCACAACTGAAGATCACAGCATTATCTCAGAATTTGCCATGCTCCATTTCCTATTCAAACACCAGTGCCGTATCAATCTTTCCTAAGAGTGCCATTCTGCAGTGTACTGTATTATAATATCCCAGATAATTTCAGTAATAATACAAAAGCCTGAGAATTAGGTCAAAAGAACACGATGTCAACTGTATTTAAATTTTAAATAACTCTCATTGCAATAAAAATTGCCCATAATTGTACCAGCAAATCCAGGCTGGTAACTTTTTGATCAGCATAGTGCTTGCTGTTAAGTTTCTTGGTACTCACTACTGACAGTAACCACACTACACAGCTACGCCACTTGTACCGAATCTCAGTACAATTATTCTCACCTTAACCAAAATACTGTGCTTTAGCATGGCAAATAAACAATCCTCATACACACATACTTTCAATGTGGCAAGAACACTACTGTAGTGCTGCCTGGCATGTGAAAGCAGTTAGCGCAAGTATCAGCAGAGGTAGAGCTTTGATGGCACAGGCTTGGCAGGAACATTCAAACCAAACAGGCAGAGTCCTCTGCAGATCTGCACGTGCAAATACTACTACATCTTTGTAATTAACAACATGCATTAGTGGGGCCGCAGGGTCCAGGGTTGCTCTATTCCTGCACCAGTCTGTCTCACTGCTGAAAGGGGAGGTGGTCTGACCTCTCCCCTCTACCAACTGCTCCTGCTAGCTGCACAGCGTTCACTGCTAGCACCAAGAGCTGAGCCAGGGAGCTGCCTGGGCTGAAAATTAATCACTTACAAGACAGGGAGCGAGGGAGGGGGCAGTGGGGCAGAGAAAAAGCACAACTGGATCTCAGGCAGATCAAGCAGCAGTCAGACATTGGCATCAGGGAAATGGCATCTTTCTGCGCAGCATTCCGCCAAATTAAGGCAACAAGGTCTTTTATTTAGTAGGTTGAAGAGAGCAGATCTAGGCATACACTCTGCAGTCACACTTCCCTGGGAGTGTTAGCATAGTTGTTCAAGGTAATTAAGGCACATGCCTAATTTTTGGGTGCTTAAATCTAATGCAAATCCTCATCTGCTTAAAGCCAGGCATCCCCTAAAAAATTTAATGACCTGATGCTTTTCAGAGCAAATGCGCTGCAGCAGCACTTGATATAATCGCAATCACGTTAAACTGGCAATCGTTGATCAGCAAGACTAAGAATAAATTCTCATCAAGATGCCCATGTTATTCCTAGAATGTTTTAGATGCACTTTCACCATCTTTCCCTAAACAATTTTTTGCCAGCCCAACTCAGCACCACAGACACGTATTCAAAGGCAAGGTAACTGGAAACAGGCAGAAATACAGTCAAGCTTCAAGTGAGACAATCCCTCTTGTACATCCTTTGTGAAGAGCAGTGGAATGCAACAATAGGAGGGGAAGGATATATTTCACCGTGGTTTAATCCCATCAATGTGTCAGATGAAACTCATTCATCACCTGACATACTAATCAGCCACAGAAAGGTAACCAAGGAATCTTTAATAAGGGAGATGATGCAAAGCAGTAGAGGGAAACTTAAATTGTTTTGTGGCTACTCCCAAGAGCCCAAATCCTACACCTTGCTGTGCCCTAACTAGATGTCCACAAGCAGCAATAATTCATCCAGTGAAAGAGCCACATGGACCCAGCATGTGTGAATGAAGAGGGTGGGGGCTGAACGTGATACTTCAGACAACAGGCCAGCTCTGGCTCCCCCGGCGTGAAGTGCCTCCCCACCAGCTTGGCCAGCCCCACAAACTGGAGATGTCCTTGGCCCTGCTCTAGCACATACAAACCAACTGCAGTGTCCTCGCGAGAGTGCATGAGCACCACTCACAAAACAACCACCGCCTCGGAACAGTCATCTCGCCACCTGAATATTTCAGCCTTTCTACTTACAACTTCTCTTATCATCATATCCGAGTTGTTTCGCAGTTCCTTTTCTATGCCTCTGACAGTATCAAGTGATTTCATTTTATTTCTGCAATTTCACTGATGTTATTTTTGGAGGTGTCTATCAGCAACAGAGAAATAGTCAAACTAAAAACACTAGCGATGAGCAACAGGGCTCAATAACAGGTGTAGAACTTGACTTACTGTACATTTCTTTAAAAAGTTATATACAAGTTGATGACCTTTGAAGATAAACACTAAAATGAAAAAAGCTGAAATGTCAAGCAAGACATCTTGAGCTATCAGCCAGGTGCCAGTGAATGAAGAACACCCAAGACCCAATCAAACTCTCCCACCATCTTAACTCTCTTTAGACAAATCACTTAAGGGCTTGATCTTCTGCTATTAAGAGCCTCAAGAGTTGACAGCAACTCCAAAACAGAAGCAGATTTGGACCCTTATAGTTTTCCTCCTCTCTGTGAAGTCAGGAGAATACTTATCTAATTACAGAATATCTTGTGAAGATTAGTGTTTTAAAAAGTACTGTATGCCAAGTTTTAATCATCATCATCTGGCTCTGGAGACATTCATAATCAAGTGAGCATCTGCAACTTTTGAAATCAAAGAAGCTGAAGAATGAGAAATAAGATGTGCCTCTGTTGCATAAACATCTGATTTCACAAGTAACTCACTGAGAGAAGCCAACAACTCCAAATTTGGGAATTACTTTTAAGAAAAACTTAGGCCGCTCTTAATCCTTGTGTAAACCACTCACAAACCTTTCGATCTCAGCTCAGATTTCAAATGGAAGTAGCTAGAAAACCCCATCCCTGTGGAAGAAATGTCTTTAGTCTTACCACTACTATCCTCACTGAAAAGAGCCCTTGAAGCAAAGTGACAGGAGGGAAGTGGTCATTTCCACTTCTGCTGTGTCAAGTAGTAGAAGGCGTGATGAAAAAACTATTACAAAAACAGAAGTGCCATCCAAATCACTCCCCATGCAATAGCTGGCGTAGTAATTAAAAAAAAAAAAGTAATCAATAAAATAGTCTAAAAAAGTATGTAGAAACCCAACAAAATCACATGATCCAGATGCTAAAGTTGGAGCAAGGTTGGCAGTAAACTACTCCATTTGGATGGATTAATCAGTGCCCTTCTCTGGCCTATTTTGGCATAAACTATTTCTGCCAGAGCATGCCTCATGCTTAATGGCAAAAAAAGAGAAAAAAACAATATGAGACTGAAGGCTATTTTCAGGGTATCTATAAGTACGTAATTTTTACCACCTTTTATTCCTCAGAGGATCATTAACAGTGTGACTTCACAGCTGTAAGAACTGCGAGGCCACACATGAGCTTGCCAAGAGAAACAGAAGACTATGTCCTTCAAATAGTTTTCGTACAAATGTCAGTTGCTTTTTGTCCAACTGATCTCCTCAGAGTTTTATTACACCCAAACATAACTTACAGCAACCTTCAGCAACAAAATCACACAACGTGAAATATTTTCTCTACATCCTAAACTTCAAACAGATTTCTGCACACAACTGCATAAACAAGAGACTGACAGCAGAGCTGGCTAGCTTTTAGAGGTGTATCTCTGTTTCAACTGTGCTTTCATATCCTTTTAGAACCGAATGCCAAACATATTGTCTTACTTTGTTCATTCCACTCACAAACATCACGCGTACCAACTCTCTCCAGGTATGAAAACAGCTCAGAAAATAGCGACATACTCTCTTTTGATAGTGGAATAGCAGCTACGTCTCCTTCAATAAGCATGGCACAGTAAGACCTACTTATGAGACGACACCTACTTATTCCACACAGTTAGAAGCCTCATTCATGGGGATTGCTGGGTGGGTATTGAAAGGATACCGAAACAAAGCACAGGCCCCCCAGGGAGAAGAGGGGATGCAGCAGCGGAGAGGGGAGCGCAGCAGGACGATGGCCTGATGTGCAGGCTTCCCTGGCAAAACCAGTGCTGACGACTGAAGTCAGTGTAAAGTATCTCCGTGGAAGCAGCATCAGGATTTTAATCATCATCCCAAACTAGACTTTTTCTTGTACTTCTGGTGAAGTAATTTTTCCTGGTCTAATTTCATCACTAATTTCCATTACAGCTGCACATTAATATGGTAGTGAAGGAGCAACTTAATTACTCTAATTTTATGCTCATATATACTCTTCAAAGATAAATTTGATGTGTAACTTAAATAGCAACTGAGCAAATACTTTAAGTACAAAACTATGCATAAATTGCAAATACCAGAAAACAAGCAAAATTAGAGATTCTGGTATGCACAATGCATAGCTTCCTTCCTAATAAAAAAAAAAAAAATAAATAGGCTGCAAGAAACTAATTGTAGCTACAAATAAGGAGGGAATCCTGAACTTAACAAGATACACTTCTGGGGAACCACTTGAAAACTAGCCTATTAACTGTGCTTTCAAAATCAAAGGAAAAAACCCCACCAAACCAAAACCAAGTCAGAAATTTAGTCATAAGCAGTGAGAAGCCTTAATACGGAGGAAAATACTTGACAGCTTATATTGTCTGGCACAGAATAAGATACAAATGTGAAGTTGCATTGTCCAAACCTAAACTCCCGTAAGCATTATCTGCACCACGTATGCCACCAGTAAGCACAGCATAAACAACAGCTACACAAAAAAAGAAGAAAAAACCCTCAAACCAGGAAAAACCCTTACTGCCATTACACCTTTGGTCCTAGTCTGGTGAAAATGTAGGAAGGCGAGAAGAGAAAACATTGCAAACCAGAGAAAATTATGCATGCAAGTATTTTGAAAAGAAGCATAATACATTGTTAATTCAGGTATCACAAGAAGCAGCAGTTGCAAACATAAACAGGCAACAGTGGCAGTCCAAACATGAAACTGCATACGGAGGGCTGGACGGCTGCTTTTGAGAAACATTAGAAGCACCAGTGAGGATGAAGTAACTGGTTAGACAAAAAGGAGCAGCCACGGGAAAAACAAAAAAGTACTTTTTTTTCGTCTTAAAGAATTACATAGTCACTTGACATGCTTTTAAAGGCACAACTAATTTGAATTGAGTCTTTAAAATTGTTCATAAAAACATAAGATTTGGCTCCATAGCGAGCCCTACACCTACACGATTTTATAATCTGCATCATAAGTAACTGGATCACCAGGCAAACCTCCCCCTTCTCTATTTTTTTCCACCCCTCATGGAAACTAACCAAGAGAACAGGATTAAATTTAGAATGATAAAAATCTTTAATCCATAGCACCATGGTATGAGGGACTTCGTTTACAGCTCAGAGAACTAGACACTAAAGTAGTTTAGTAAAGAGATTATTTTCATAAAGTATTTATAATAATGTGGGATAAAGTACTGCAGGCAGCAGCAGTACCCAATTTGTACAAATGTTTTTGAGGCCAGAAGAATTACAGTTGAAGTAAGCAATTTTCAGAACAGCTATAACACAGAAAGGATAGACTCAGTCAACTCAGTCTGGATTGTCTTGCTAGTGTAAACACTCAATCACTTCAATCCATGTGCATTTTAATCCTGCACTGAATTAAACATGCGAACGGTGATTCACTTTGCATATATTTTCAATGACAGCGAGATTGTAACAGCTGTTCCAGACTGATGCCACAAATCCCTCTTTATGAAAGGTTGCCTAGCTGGCCAAGTTTTAAATTCATCAGCATCCCGGACAATCTATCAGAAAATATCCTATATTCCTCTACAGACATCTCGGTCTACAAAGCAAGTATGAAAGTATTTATATGTTGAATAAATATTGGGTCACATGCCAGAGGAAGGGACTTAGCATGAACCTGGCCCCTCGTTTAGATAAACTGGTATGAGAATATTGACATATGTATGTAAAACAGGCTTCCCTTCTGCCTCTGGTCATCAGATGGGAAGACAATGAAAGGAGGCTCCCATGTTACTTGTGGTAGGAACTCACACCAGTGCCAAGAGTCCCTCATTCAGAGAGGAGAGTGAGAGGTCTAACTGGGAAAGACTTCCTGACCGAACCAGATTCTCACTCAAATCAGTGAGAATTTACTTGGAGGAAAAAAAACCTGCTTGCAGCAGGACAACGGTAATCTTAAAGATTACATTCCCTACAAATATAAAGATGAAATTTAAGTCTGAAACAACAGCTGTTACCGCATACAAAACTGCTGCAAACATCGTCAATTAAGCTTTCAAAGCCAACCGACTACACTGGCAGAAAAAGAGACTGTTGTTGTACCAGCTACGAAATGCATTCAGTAGTTACTCATTCCCTGCAGGGAGCAAACATAAGACCAATATGGTAACAAGATAGTAGAAAATGAGTGTGACTGCAAGATGCAGGCAGAATTAGTGAGGGTCATTTGACTCCTGCACTGTCTCCAGCTAGCAGAAAGCTCTGTTCAGAGGCACTCCACAAGCAAGAAACAAGACAAACCCTTGGTCACTCCATTTTCTACAAAATTTACATTATAATGTACGTAGAAGTTGCTCATTTGATTCAAAAACTCATTTGATGCAATCAATACCTTCCATAGCTGGGCACATACAACATACTAAGCTTCTTTTAAAAATGGGTATTTGTTCATAGGTGTAAGCTGATCTGAGCTCATAAAGTTGGATCATTCACTATGGTGATGATGCCTTTTTTCCAGTTGAGTTTCAAAACAGATCTGACAATCTATTTAAAGGTTTGTACTCTAATTTTTATAACCCTAATTCCAAATTAGAGTGCAGTTAAACAAAAATCAGCCTTGTATTCGAAAGCAGCTAGCCTATTTAAAAAGAAACAAAGCACTGTGTGACTACCGATAAGTTTTTAATTTACAGAACCTGTGAAGTGAGGAAAAAAATACAGTAATGTTGTTTCTGATGAGAAGAAACTATCAGAAACTCCTGTGCAAATTTCTACTCCACACTCCTATTTCACTGGTGACAAGATGTTGCACACAGCGTGCAGGGTAGCAGCTGGTAAGCACAACTCACTGCTAAGCATCCGTGTGAACTTGCACCTACTCTGATACACTACCTGTGTCTTTACTTTGATGTGACAGCTGCAATCCTCGGACTTGAGACAGCCTCCCACACATATGTATTTTCAATATAGTTTGTAATCAGATATTTTCTGAGGTGATGAATAAAGGACACGTTCTATCAATCAAATCAGACTGGCAATCCGCCACACTGATGAGCTTTTAATAACAAACTTGACAAGCATGTTCACGTTATCATTGCAATGGTTCCATAGCTCACAGCGAGCTGAAAATTTGTGCACAAACATGAGATTCCCAAGGAACGGGAAATTACGAGTGTATGTGCCCCATCCCTTACAATAAGGGCAAGCACCTGATCATATTAAAACCACAAAATCCCATAAAACTAAGAGAAGTAACCACCGAATAACAGTTGCTCATGCTGATTTTATCACTGCAGTAGGACCTTCCTTTAAATAGCAATACTTTGAACCCATTAATGCTCATTACTTCAACTGCAATTCTTAAAATCTAGGCAGCACAAAATAATTCAAAAGCACTTCACCCATAAATCACATCGGCCAAAGCCTTGAAGCAGATTGTGAGATTTCTGGAAATAGTCTTGGGAGACCTAAATACATTAATTAAATTTAACAGAAAATGCAGTTAAACCTCCTTGAATGCTTCCCCCATCTCAAGTAATTGTTCTGTGACTCTCTAACCATCCTAATTCAAACTTTCAAACTTCTGTTAGCCCCCACACGTACAATTCCTCCCCCATTTCCCAGTGGAGCTGTTAGCATCATGTCTCTAGCGTACAGGACACCAGCAGATTAAGGAAGCTCAACAGAAGCACTATCTTCAACTTATTCCACGTTTCAAAAAACAGGATGTGTCACGAGACACGCACAATGCATCACTATCTTGCCTTTATCTCCAGTTCTTTTCCTCCAAACACTGCTCTTTGAAGTTTGGAGTCTATACAAAGTGATAGAGTAATTATAAAACTAATGGTGCACGTGAAATTAGAATAATTCAGCAAGATATAGCAAGTCAGTACAACTATAATGAACACTTAATAGAGAGAATAAGCTATTGGTTTTAGCTAAGTTGCAACAACAGTGAGCATAACATCAACTGCAAATATTTAAGTGTCACTAGAAAGTGACTAATTTTGTTTGATAGTTGGGCTACATAGATTTGTTTAGATTTAGGAAGCCTGCCTGTTATTTAAGTACTATGTCCTCTTTTTAAGTGTATAACTTGATAATCAAATTCAAATATGCAGAGAGACGTGCAGGTTTACTCGTATTTAATGTAGTAACATGATTTGACTAGGAATCAGGCTAGACAAAGGGAAGCATGGACTGGTACATTTTCCAGTAGAAAAGCAGATAGCCTTCAAAGAGTAAGGAAATCCTAGTACTGACTGCCACTATGCTGTGAATACCAGAAGGGCTCTAACAGTTTAAAGAAAAGAGTGTGTATATTTTCACCTTAAAAGATGTATATTAATTATACTAAACAGGCAACTTCTCACAACACTGTCAGTATTTTACATTCTTAAACACAGTCTGTTCTGATGGCAGTGACTAGAAATCCCTATTTACCCAATACAGAACTGAACAAGCATGGCGTCAAATCCCTCCAAATAACTTCGGTGCAGGAGTGCTTCAGCCATCACAGACAGACCATGACAGGGACGAGGATGTAATTACAGAGTTTAGTTGCAATGTCTGACTACATTCCTAACCTCTCTTCTGAGACTTGACAATTGCAGGTTCAGTAAGGACTAATCACAAGTCCCAAACGTTACTGAACTGTTGAAGGGCTTTAGCCTGGTACCCAGTAAGAACCAGATTGTCACGTCAGACCCAGGAGTGTCCGCACAACTACACCTCAACACACAGATCTGACTGTAGTTTACACAGCCTTAACCGCAGGAGCCCAAACTATCTCACCCGGGAGTGGCAACCACCTAACCACGGCAGTGCAGGTTACACAAGCTGCACGAGTCTGCGGCTAAATACCAAATACTTCACCCACGGCGCTGCAGGTACACTATCGGACTGAGCACATTCATACCGGCCGAGGTCGCACCTTTCGACCGCAGCTCCGACGTGCCCAGGGGATTCACTGGAGCCAGGGACAGATGACAGCTTGGAAACAACACTGCTAGGCCTCAGGCCAGGTCTGAATCACTACGATTAGGACGGGAGAGTATTGGCTACTCTGGTTTATTATTGTGTCCTTTGCAGAAAGCAAAGTTACACAGTGACACGTTGCATATATGCAGGTGCAAAATCACATACCGGGAACAGGAAACAGTAGTTCAATTGGCAGCAACTCACAGTTTTGTGAGGAATTAATCCTGCGTTTGGCAGTACTGCTGTTTGCCACTTGGGGAACACTGAAACAGAGTGCTGAGTCATAAGTCCAGCCTAACCTGTAGCAAATCTCTAAAAACACTGCTGAAGTGTACCTCAGCCTATGCACCTCTGTTTGTGTGCGTGCCTCCCATGAAACATCGCTCCTCTGACACTCTGCATCTGCAAAGAATGCAGCAGCACTTCAAACACCTAAAAACCCAGGCAAGTTCTAAAATAAGTTAACTTCCACCAAAATTTTGCCTGCTGACATTAAACAGACGACCTCTATTCCTGACGGGCACATCACGCTGCAATGACAGATCGGCCTCACTGGGTAGCCATCCCGTGCAGTGCACGAGGCAGCGTCCTGCAGCAGAACTGCAGCACTAACAGCTGCATCGAAACACATCTAACAAAAGGGGCCAGAATTACACATCCTTGCCTAAGTTTATGTCCAGTAATTCCTAAAGTCAGAGCCTTGAATATTGTAATCTAACTCACTCTTGGCAGGATGCTGGATGTTATCTCCTAGAAACAAAATAAAAAGGAAACTTAAACGGAAATGTCACGTATAACAACAGTGTTCTTTTTCACCATTCATTACCAATAAAGTGCAAACAATAAACCTTTAGTTCAATGCTTTTTCACCCAGGCTGCAAGTCTACATCAACCAAGCAGCGGAGGAAGTTGCTGGCGAGACAGTAAAGCTCCACTTGCGCATGGCCTCAAAGGTCAGGGCGAGGGAACGGGCACCTCCGGCCACGTACCGGTGGGCAGAGGAGAGCATCCTGCCTCCCACTACTCACAGCTGCATTTCAGCACAGCACATGCTGATGCTATTTTGGAGCTTGTGTGTTATAGTGTAGGAGATGCGAGGCGCAGAGGAAAGATAACCCCTGCTCATGTTCACATGTTGTGAAAAAAAATTCTAGCATGAGAAACTCCTTTGGTATTTTTGCAAACAAGTCACAAACACAGTACTCTGATAAAGAGATCCAAACAAATTTAGGAGATTCACTGCAAACAAAGGGGCTGCAAAAGCTTCTTAAAAAAGGTCTTCAAATCCTTCACAAGCGAAAGTGCTGGCTAAGAGAGAGATGGCTGTGACCCCATCTTGATTGGGACACGTTACAGAAGAAATCCTCACTTCGGTATCATATTCCCCACATCATTTTGTGAAGATCATACCTCCCTCTAGATTTTATATTTAATAACTATACAGAGCACTTCAACAGCATATCGGAGCTGTTTTCTGCATTTTCTACCTGTCTGCATATTGACTGAGACCTTTATCCATTTCCAGTGTTTGTGAAACTTGGTTTGCAGCCCTACCTCGTTGGCGTTGCTGCCCTACATTAAGCCTCAGATCTTTCAGCACACCAGCAAGGAAGCACCACCTTACCACTTAGCAGCACTGCTGACCTCTGTCAGTTTGTATCTACTCGTACAGTGCAAAGTAGAGCTCTGGAAATAAATGCAACTATTTACCAAGGTGAGAAAATCATGACTGCCATATTACTAGACAATAAACCATCACAAACCAGTAGGACTAGACACGCTTAGTGCAGAATTTACTTCATGAATACTTCAAACTGGCCTTTCCTGAACAAAGGACAGCGGTCAACACTGCTTGTTAGAAAGGACCGTAAGACAGAATTTACTGCCAAGGCATATGAATGCCATCTGTAGCATTAAGTCTGTTCGAACATTAATATTTAAGTACACTTTTAAACTAAGCCATTTATTAGCTGCTGTTAGTCGAGTAACATTTTACATTGAAAGGGTAAAGATCTGGCAGCAAAAATCTATACAATTAGTTGATTTAACTTCAATGGTTACTGATTATTTAGTCTAGAACCTCAACTGAAGGACAGGCAACCCAACAAGCTACCTTGATTTCAACAAAAAAACAGAGTCTGGCTGGGTTTATATCTACCTGTGATGAAGTGGGGAAAAAAAAACCCAAATCACCCTGAATCACAAATCTGTCTCATTGGCAAGTCAGTGCCAATGAGGGCTCCACTTTTTGCCCACCTGAGTTTGGATCTGCTTGCCTGTTGAAAGCAGTATGACCCAGAGCAAGAGCTGATTTTTCATCTAACTATACTTAACATAAAGAATGTTAAAACAACAATAGTTTCCTTCTTTGGCATGTTTGATACTGCTGCCATAACAACATGCAAATATCAGTGTGCAACAAAGATATATTCATTTCTCCCTGGGTTTATTACCACGCTTTTTGATAAGCCCACTTTATGTTATCACTTCTCATATATTTACTAATAAAAACAAGCAGAGACTTTCCCCACATTTGAAAATGTGCATGAGAGCTTTTTAAAAGAGTATTATTTTTACCAAAAGCCAGTAAATAAATCACTATTTTTTCAAAAAAGCATATTTGCCAGATATTCAAATGAAGCTATAAAGCACCTCTGACCCTGGCAGCATAAATAAACCTGCCGAATGCTTATTTGTAATCCCAGAATATTGAATTACAGTAGTGCTATCCATCAGGCTACGAGACAGGAATTTCAATGCTAGCAAAAATTCAAACCCATTCAAGATTTTATTTAAATCAAGGACAGATTTTCGCCCAGGCAGGGTATTCTTCACTAATTTATCTAAACAGCTTGTCGAACCGTAACAATAACAGAAAACGCCTCGAAACGCTGCCCGGAGGCCCCGTGTTTGAGCCCCCCGCCTCGGGGCCGGGAGTCGCCGGGGGAAAAGTCCCATTCCCTTCCCCCGCCACTGGGCCCGAGGGCTCCTCCCGCCGCCTCGGGTGTCTCCCCACCCCCGGGCGGCCCCGCGGGGCTCCGGCGCTGCCCGCAGCCCCCGACCCACGCCCGGCGGGGGAAGTGCAGCCTGGGGCAGAAGCGGGCTTTTCCGCGCCTCTTCCGCCGCCCGGAGAAGGCGATGGCCGGGACCCTCCCCCCCCTTCCCGCGCGCGCGCTCTCCCCTCAGGCCGCCCTCGGCCCTGCAGCAGCCGCCCGCGGCGCGGGAGGAGGCGGGCG
>Ga0065711_1035150_pt1 | contig 22728 bp, 11 predicted proteins | sample Hoacrofraction12_FD_59098 | JGI IMG/M metagenome (GOLD analysis project Ga0065711, IMG submission 59098) | Hoatzin crop microbial communities from Cojedes, Venezuela - Epithelial fraction 12 v2 (version 2) | ecosystem: Host-associated > Birds > Digestive system > Esophagus > Crop | place... | reverse complement strand
AAAGAGCAAGGAGACAGAAGGAATGGTGCGATGGTGAGATGGGAATAAAAGCCACAGTTTTGCAAAGCATTTAAGCAGTACTGGAGTCAGTGAGATTTAATCACAGACCTGAAGTTAAGCATGTGCTTAACTTTGCCAAACAGAAATAGATGACTAAATTATGAATGGAACAATCTATTTCTGTTCCCAGGAACACGGACACTTCGGTCTCCAGACCATTCCCTCCGGGAATGAAGAAGGTGAGGGGGGAAAATGGTAACAGAATTGGAGGAAGCAATCCCTTCTTCAACTCAAAATACTGGTCCAGATGAAGGACTTAGGTGTTATGTTTAATATAGCAAGATTAAAAAGATTAGTTTCCATCATTTAGGTTCCAGTAGAGAGAAAAGAGCAATGGCCATTATGGTCACCAATTTCAGCAGGGTACCAAAGGCATGTGCTCTGAACAGGGAGAAAGAAAAATTTGTAAATTTGGAAGAGGCAAGTGTGAAAACAGAAATGCATTGAAAATTTGTATTAGGGTTGAGGGGGAACAAAATGGCTGTTTAAATTTTCACTTCAGTTACTGTTCTTGATTTTTTTTGCCCTTTAATTCTCACAGATAGCTGTGTAATGCTGCCTACAATAGAAACTTGAATTTAATAGGCACGAAGCAGAAGGTGTGTAGCATTTTCCTCTGATCACAAGGAACAAGCCCTTAGCTGTAAGAGAGATCCACAATGAGTCACTGCAGGGAGGAATCAAATGCATAACAGGTACATGCAAGCCTTTCTTATTATTATTGTACCAAATGAAAACACATTATAACTCATGGCCCTAGAAAAAAAATATCAAATTTTAAACCTCCTAGTCCTATATAATATCCCAATCATATATGCCTGCATTCATGCAGTTCCAGCTGAGGCTAAGGCAGATGAAAGGGGGGATGGGGAGGGTAGGTCAACATTTCCTCTGCAAGCTTTTTTTGGTATTTATAAATAAGCTAAGATAACATTCCATGTTGAAACTGTCTGAGTACCAAAATGAATGACTTTCCATCATCTTTCAAACAGCAGCTAAAAGCTATTTTAATATTCATTATCTGAAAAATCATATCATATTAACATTTTCTGATACTTTGACACCTCTTAAAATAGTTCTTCAAAGTTAATCTGGAATTAAAAGTACCGCAAGATTAACAGGCGGATTCTGCTACCCTTTCCCATACTGAAATCTTTCCAGAAAGAAAGAATTCAGTTCTGATCAACTAAGTCTTAACAGAATATTAATTTTTCTTCCATCTTCCAGGCTTCTGTGTACAGGGAGCTTAGACAGAGGAGAGCAGAAAGCAGACACACACTCGTGGCGATGGAGCATGCACATTGATCATTCCCTAGAAGTAATTTCTGTAGGTTTTTTTTAAACAAACGTTGTATACATTTAACAGAAATCAATAGCTGCTTTCATAGTGAAAAAGCTCTAGTAGTGTTGTTTTTTCTTAACATCACCTATTAAATAGAACAGGGTGGCCCAATTCTTCTATCTTCTCTTTGGACTTCTAGACAGTGCAGTATTTTCATCTTTTTTAGCTTTATTCTGGTCAACAAGATGCTGCAGCCTGCCATATAAAGCTGCACACCACATGGCACCATTCACCAGTATATCTAGGTCAGCTTGCATTTTTAATGTGTTCCATTAGCTTTTCCTTGCCCACTGTATCAAGTTTGAACTTCTCCACTTTCAAATCTCTATATAGCTAAGCCAGGCAACACACAGGATCCTGAGTATCATGACAATCTTCAACACTTTTTCCACCAAAGACACCAATTCTAATCCTACTTAATTTCCTTAATTTCATGTCATTGCCAGGCCCAGCATCCCCGAATTTCTTCCTCAAGCTCCTTTTCCACAACACTGCTGGTAAAAAGACTTTAAAGGAAATAAGAAAGCTTTAGCTAACATAATTCCTTCTCTCAGTACTATTTGGGGTAGCTTAACAACTTTGACCTTGGCAGCATTCTGCACACACCACAGCTACAAACCTACGAGTTAATAAGCATATAAACAGCCATACCTACATTACTGTAAAGCTTTTGCACACAATCACATGTGCTATAATGATGTTTAGTTACCTAGATGCGACAAAAGCCAGTTCCACGATTCACTTCGTTGCTTTCTTTCATAAACAGCAGTTAACACACTTCTCAAAACACATTTATTAATTTTTACATTACTACGTGTTCTAACTGATCTTCCCACAAGTGTTTCTAAGTTGCACATCCCTGCATCGGAGCACAGTCCTTGCACAAGGACTTCAGTTGTAAAACCACTCTAGATACAGATTACATTTACGAGGTAATCGCTACATCGGTTCTGACACAAGCAATAACACCGTGAGGAAGTTCCACAGGAGGCTCGGGAAGATTCAAACAGATCTTGATAAAGTGGGAAAAATCAGCCAGTGGAATGAAAACAGACAGTCACATTAAATTGAATGGTACGAATGATGCTTATTTTGCTTCAGATTAAAATATTAAGGCAAGTTTTACTAAAGAGACTGTAAATCTGTCTGCTTCCTATTTCAGGTAGTGGCGAGGATTCGGTAGTAAAATCATAAAACACATAGAATGATTGTTACCCTAGAAATATGTCACAATTGTTTACATGTGTATAATATTAAACAACTTAAAGCACTGCAACAGTATGAAAATCATGCCAAAGTCGTCCGTACTCTTGGTTTCCTATGTAAGAAAAATACCAAGACTCAGTATAATTAACTGTTCACCAAGGAAAATCAAAGAAATGACATTGAAAAACAAGATTTCCCAGTGACATTCTAATCCAATAAAATTATCCATCAAAATCCCAATTCACTAGAAAACCCTCACAAGAAGAAATTCTTCAAAAATGAACAACGGAATAATTGAAACGTCAAAGTTACAAAACAGTGGTATTTGTGAAAGAAATGTACATTCAGTAAAAAGCCTAAGACTCTGCATTATTGCTGTCGCTTCTTCCCCTTTGAAATCCATGGCATGCCAACAGTCCTTTTGCGAGCAAAGCACAGCCCCAAAGCACGATACACACCTGACCTTCTGTCAGGAAAAAAGGCGATATGAAAACCTAAATCGCATCTCTCTGCCCAACAACTTTCTCACGTTCTTCTTTGCCATTTCTGTCCTGCAAACCTAGCATTAGTCTTAACAAGCCGACTATGCAATCAGGGGAAGCAGCCACATAGCAGAAATCTGAATCTTTTTCTGTACTTGTATTTCATGCTGTTATAAACTAACACTATGCAAAAAAAGCAAACAAATGAACAGTAGTTTTTAAAAAATAAAAATATTTGTGGTTTCTTTGTTGTTGTTTTCTAAGTCGCAACGGGAACAGGAGTGTGCTTCCTGTAGCAAGGTGGGGTTGGTTGCTGGAGGGAGCAGTTCTGGTCCCACCAGTTGCGTAATCAGGTAGAATTTGCAGAAGAAAAAGAAATCTGGTCTAACCTGCTCTCCTAATCAAGACGGAACACCAAACTATTTGCAAATACTCTGTCCTGCCCTCTTCCCACCCCCAAACAAAGAGACCACCTGCCTTAACGTTTATTTAAAATGTGCAGGTATTTACAAGCAAACCTTGTGTTCTGATCCTTAAGATGACTTCTCCGCAAAGCTGATACTCCCTCAAAGCTCAAACCAGCAGTACAAACCAAAGGGACCATGCAGAAGTGTAAAGGACGGGTTATGGCCAAGAGGCAGCAGCGGAGCGAGGGAGGACCCCGAGCAGCACACCCAGCCGGGCGCGGGCAGCCAGCCCAGGCACGCCAGACCGCGCAGCCTGAGAGCTCCCACCATGTACAAACGTAGCGAGGAACAGAAGGAAGACGGAGAAAATAAATTCACTTTTCCCAGTGGTCACTTCTATCGCTGCATCGCAGTGACTAGCGTGAAGTGGTGGGTTCAGTCAAACCCTCAGGGCGAAGCACGTTCCCACCATGAAAGCGGTACCAAACTCTGCGCTCTTTGGGCATTTCTATGGAGTTTGGAAAGGGCGAACCATACTACAGACCATCTCTTCAAAGAAGCAGCAGGGGAAAGTATGGACTACTGCTGCTGTCACCAACAAAAGAGCTGGGCGGTTCAAGGTTGCAGCAGTTAATTTCAGCAAAGTGGCAACCTAAATCGGCACAGAACTAACTCACTGAAGAGGGACACTTAGCAATCAGAAGAGCAAAGCCAGTTGTCAAGCCTTCTTACCTATGGACATCACTTGAACAAATACTAAACAGTTGCCATGAATTGCACACACATCTGTCTCGCAAAACTGCACACTGCTTTCTGCCCCCTGGTGCTCCCAGCAAGGCGGTGGGAGTTTCAAGCTTCCACCAAACCCCAAAGTGTGGTCCCATCCATACCCTGATGCAGTACTGGAGATGAAGGCTGTTCATCACGTTTTATCTATGCCCATGAAGCAGAGATGATGTAGGAAGAAAGCTAGCAGTTGACACGTTTTTGGCGCTAATCCCGCAAGCCATGCCACAGCGACGTTCAAGGGTGCCGAGGAGAGCACCACGCTCGATGCTGACCGGCTGCGCTCACACCAGCTTGCCACTGAGCGCTCGGGACCTTTGTCAGACAAACGCTACCACACACCCATGCAGACTGCCCAAGTCTAACCCCGAGGCCACCAGTAGTATTTCCTCGGCATGCATCGTGAGATGCTTCACACTCAAAAGGGGTATTCAACATGTACTTATTGCTAGTTTGGGTCACCGGTGAGAGAAGAAACAAGGGAGTATTCTAGAAAGCCTGACATGCTGTACCCGCACAGGGACACTGCCACAGGAGCCAGCTCCTTCCAAAAGCCTTGCCATGTCTTTCCTTAGACTACAGTCCAGGAGAGTGGGCTACAGGGTGCAAGAAGGAAAGAACCAACTGCTTCCACACATCCAGTGGGTCTTGACATTTCCACATATGGGGGTTCTCAGCCAATGTATGACTTTTTTTCCTGTTCTATGTATTGTTTCATCTTTTCTTCTTCATCCCAGATTGTGTTGGAATTGTCCAGATCCAGCTCCACTACACAAGGACCTCTAAGAAGCCCTCACTTATTTCCACCCTCCCACAGAGCTTTAAAATCCTCTCTATATGGGAAGCGGGAGTGAGCAGTGAGGGTCGGGGCACCACAACAAGCGGGTGGTCTTTGGAACGGATTTTGATGGGGTACAGCATTCTTGTTCCAGTTTCACCCTCCATACCATACTCAAGGTGATTAGACACACTCCTCTGCAGCCCGCAGTGCTCGGGACAAAGCTGGACCACAGTCAGGCCTGTAAAATGGATGGAGCGGAACTTACGGCTCTAAATCTCTCAGTGTGTCTCTTGATTTCTATAAAACTAATTGGGGGAAAAACCCCAAACCACACAGATATTTACTGAGCCTAAACTTGCCAGGCATTAAGAACTACTGATTAAGTAGATGAAATTTCTAAAACATCACCACAATTGCTGGGTTTTGCACGTTCTTCAGACTGTCCAGAATAACACAGCACTGATATGCACAGGTCCAAGCAGAAACATGTCCAAGTTGCTGCTACTTAGTCATAACTACTTAAAAACGCTTTAAGACATCTGTAAGGGGTTCACAGAAATATTAAAATAGCACCTCGTTCCCTGCTAGAATGCCATTCTCTACCCTTAGAAAACAGCCAGCGCAGAGGGCACTCAGAGGACTTCAGCAATCCTAAAACACAGCTTTGAAAATGACTCAAAGAAAGAAGGTTGGAAAATCCTTTTAGTCATCGGAACACCTCAGGTGAAACAACTCCACAAAGAAAACAACAACAGAACTGGGGAAGCATGTAATCCCAACTCTGCTCTGAGTAGCGAAACAGAAGTTACTGGAGGCTAATATGAATATCTATTCTTTCTAAGCCGAAACAATTCCAAAAACTTATTTACAGCCCCCAGATCCCTACCTAAGTCAACAGTGCACAGACAGATGTAAATGAGAACTCATTTCTCTATATTTTCCCATATACTAAGCACACGCACAGTCACTCCAAGTGTCAACACATCAAGACAGAGATAATTCAGACACTTGAAAACATCCTCTTCTGAAAAGGATTAATTGGCTTTAAAACAATTTAATTTGGCTTTGAAGACGCAACTTTTATTAGTAACCACCAGATGGCAGAAGCAGAGGCTGCTTAGAGCCTTCAACAAAAGAAAGCTCCCCTTAAACAAGGCATGCATTAAAAGAAAACAATTTTTAATGCCTATTTTTTCTTCTCCTTCAATGGCTTCTTTTCTCCTTCTTTCCAGGAAGTAAGTACTATTTTGTTGCAATCAAGCTAATACAATTTTTTTAAAAAATTCAGAGACTATTTCACAAGAACAGGTTTTCTCAATTTTCTCAAATGGCATCTCTACTCCACCTGGTAGCTCCAGGCTTCTGTGTAACAGATACCACTAGAGCAACAGTTTCCTTCTAGATCCGCACAGTCACAACTCACAACCAGCCACCCATTGTATCCTGTTCGGTGTGCTACGCTTCAGACCAGGAAGCTGACACGTAGCTACACTGTGTAGCCACATTTCCTCTTGGGATTTGAACTTCTGGGGTATGGGACCATGGAAATAAGTGGGCTACAGAAGACGCACCCTGATGTGCTGAGTGTGCAATAAAGCAGCTTTTGCAAGGTGGAGCAAGCAAAAAAAACCCCACCAGCCCCCAAAAAACCCAACCCAAAACCCCACACCTTAACAAACTCAAGTTAAAAGAAGCATGTTTGGGAGGAAAAAAAGGTGGGTTAGTCCTAAGCACAACTGATTCTTTAAACCATGTATCCTGTATCAGAGAAAGAGCATTTTTAAAAAACGCATCTCAGAAGCACATCCTTAAAAAGACTTAGGAACAGACTCCCTCAACAACTTTCAGAGTTACTAAATTCTGGAGACGAGGTCATCACTTTACGCTGTGTCACAAAACAAACATACGGCTAGTTCCACGAACAACGCTGAAAGCTCCACCGCGCAGACACAGCCACATCAGAAATGCCACCCTCGCCGCCTTTCTTTAGCAGAGCTGTGTCTCCATTATGCTGATTTCTCAATCAAAGAGAAAGCTTTTCTCCTGTATTTGTCTTCTGCAAAGGAAATGCAAAATCACTCCTACAGGGAACACATCCATCGGGAATGAGACTCTCTTCCCTCAACCCCAGCAGTACAGTCCCAAAATGAACTGGTGAAGCTCGCTCCTGCTTCAAGGCAGCGCGAGATGCAGTTGTGCAGTTAATTCTGCCTCTGTACGTTAGCAAACACGCCGCTTGCAAAATATGGAAGGCTTTCTTCCCTGCCCCGCTTTTAAATGACACCTGCAAATCACTAATCCAGCTGCCATTTATTTCCATATGTCAAATTACAATCTTAACTTGTGCAAAGCAACATAATAGTAATGATTAAGCCAATTACATCACAACACAGCTTAAAACGACACACAATGGAAGGATTAAAGCTCACTACCAAATAAGAGAGTCCTGCTCGCGGTGGAGCTCCCCCACTGTGGGAACATAAGTGTCTCTTTTCCTCTTGCACAAAGTTGTGAGCCTTCTGACATGTAGCTGCTGGACTGCCATTAACAAACGCATTTATGTTAGCGCTGCGCTAAGCGGGGCTCGCCGCGCCTCGGCTCTAGCTGCGGTAGGCGAGCTCCGCGCCCGTCCCTGCCAGCAGAGCTCATGGCCCTCCACGCGTCCACGGACAGGTTGAGACACGTGGCCGAGGTGAGCTCACCCTGCGTAACTGCAGGCAGCCGCCTCTACCCCGTGCTATTTGGGTCAGGTACACGCCGACAGTGAAAGCCTTAGGGAAAGGGAGGGAAGGAGGAGGACAGCAAACCGAGTGCAGACATTTAGCAAGTCTAGCATCTCACTCTCAGATAGGGCCAGGCACCATTTGTGGCCTGTCTGGATGGAGTACGCGCTACGGCATTCGAAACCGTAATTCCAACCGATGCCAACATGCGGCTCCTACAACAATAACATGTGGCTTAAATCTGTATGTAATAACCAACCTTTCAGACTAAGATTTTCAATTCTACCTCAGGGATTAAAATGTTCTAATGGAAATTGAGCATCTAAATCTCTTCGGAGGATTTTAAAAAGTCAGGCACTGTTATTTTTATTTGTTCATTGCATTGGTGTTTAAATCAGCATCATTCAAAACAGTAAACTTTTTACCTTTTCTTTCTGCTCTGCGCACCTTATTCTTTTTTTATTATTATTTATTTATTTTTCACATCTTTGTATCCCTCCTAATTTTCTCTACCATCTGGGAACACTGGTCCCATCTGCTAAAATGTATCTTCCTATTTCAGCTAAAATACAGACAAAATAAATTGGTACTGTTAGTATTTTACATGTCATCACTAGGCTTCAAGAAGATTAATGGGACCAAGGAAGTTTCCAACTTTGAAATACATTCCTGTGTGTTGACTGCAGACTTGGGCAGATACCACTCCATCTATTTGCTCTCACTCTACGTTAGTTTCTCGGCAACGACAGTTCTGAAGAAACTTACTATATATGTAAGTTTATACCCGGCAGAATTTGAGTGAACCAGGCATTAACTGTTAAGTCTGTTCCAGATCACCCATCAGCTGTTCATGATTTGCTAGGTGGTCATTTCCCCTGCGTCCCTCCATACACAACCACGCATATATCACAAGCCTTCTAAATACTGAAGCAGAAGGCTCAGTCAAAAGATGGATGTTTTGGTTTTTTCTTTTCTTTGAGAAACAAACATGCATGCAAACACACAAATGCAGGTGTAAATTAAACCGAACGTCACATATAGCATCTTAAAAAAAGCTGTTTCGGCTAATAGCTTCCCCCTTCTGTAAAATTAGTTGCAAAGAAAGCTGAATGCTTTTGCTTCCCACTATTCAACCAGAGGAAAGGTCTGGACAGCGATGCTGTCACATCTGTGCAGCTTTATACTCATCGAACAACAACTTTCACTTAAACTGATTGAAAAACCGCTTACATCTCATGGCCCATTAAAGAGTACTGGTCTCATATAAGCACAAAACAAAGAAATGAAAAATGTTCATCTTCAAATGTAATTTTTACTCCAATAAACCCCTTATACTGTACCTTTGTTTTGAGAAGACTGTTTTCTAATTAAAAAGGTGAGGTGGAGGGAACATTTTGAAGGACTATTGCTACCGGTCTGCAGTCTGCACCTGTTCTGTGTGTACGGAGTGAAGATAAGATTTGGCACTTCCAGGTGCCTCCTCCCTGAGTATTTTTGACAGTGTGAAACAATAGCTTTTGTTTTAATTTTCTTTTCTAAAATAACAATTATTTTGTCCAAGTCAATATGCATGTCTTGCATCACAAGCATCCTGTAGCCGATTTCTACATGCACTTATCATCATTATCAAAGACTCAACTATCCAAGGGGCCGACTACATTAGCCAGATCTTCACTTCACCGATAACAACTACAGTGAAGCTGAACAACATTCTACCGTCTCACTCGGAGCGTTTTCCTGGGAAACAGCCCCATTCGCTGCCAGGATGCATATTTACCGTGAGACTGAAATAATGGAGAACTTAAGACTAACACATAACACTGTAAGCTCTCTCAGCAGTCTAGGAATATCATTGTTTAAAAACAGTATTCTAGTATCTACAGGCTACACAGCCTGTCAACAAATCTAAAACTAAGTGGTAAGTGTCTTAGGATAGGTGGAATGGATATAGTCAAACGAAGAGTCATCCCTTGCAGCGGATTATGCTGCTGCTTATGCACATCGAAGGGTCCTACAACATTTCAAGCTGAGGCATATGCTGCACCCAAACCAGTAAAGACAGCCCCCTCAACAGTCTCCAACAGACCTGGAAGGAAATTCAGGCTAAAAGTTGGTATCAAGGAAAGCATTATATCATACAAACTCTTAACCTCACATCCTTCTCAACTACGTTATCTGGTACTCGCCATACCAGCTTATTGAAATTGTGCTTATACACATTCTCCGTGGGCATATACCAACTGATTGGTTCATGTAACAGAGACACTAACATTTATTTGTCATTGAGACAGACAGTAGAGGACGTGTTTCTTAAGGGGGAAAATGCTTCCATAGCATGCCTAAATAGACAACTAAGATAAATTCTGGAATTAACAAATTTGGGATGATATATTTACTTTTCTTTTTGATTGATAAAAACTACATGACATTCCAACACATATATAGTTCACTATACAACATAAAGTTACCGTTTTAAGAGAGTGAAAAGACTCTGTTGGTTCTGAAGCTGAATCTTACAGAAGTTGCTTGGGACTCTGGAGGAAGATATTAAGAGCTCAGAAAATTCTTAAAACCTTTTGTAATAAAAAAAGAGTTTCAAAGGATGTCCATCAAGATGACTCCAAGACTGAAAAACATCTTGCAAGTTTAGAAATAAAAAAAAATAAGAAGCCTCCTCCACAGTGTTTTAGTTCTGAGAGCGATTGGCTACAATAATTTTCAGTAATATTTCTGTTTACCCACCTAGTCTGAAGGATTATGGAGATGAGTTCACAAGAGCTGACCCTCCAGGTTTATTAAATATTCAAAGAATATTCTGTATGCATGTGGGGTATTAAATAAAAAACAGAAAATACTGCAGACTACCATATGTTAAATACCTCCAATAATATCGGAGTAGCTGTGTTTGTTTTTTAATAATTTATTTAAATCACTTTATCATATATCAGCACAAATATGTACAATATGGACACAATGTAAATTCTGGCATCATGAATATTTAGGTGCTTTAAAACTTTTTTTCCCATGGATTAATTTGGTTTATGGTATCCTGCATAAACTTGGAGAACTCACTTCATCTTTTCTTGATTTTTTTTTTTACCTTGATAGTAATAGCACGGCTATTTTCTCACCTGCAGTAGTATCACAGCATGTGGGCCTTCAGCAGCAGGAAACTCTTCATTGCCATGATTTAGCCTACTGTTCCTACAATCTCCTCCTCTCCCTCCCCCCCATCCACTCTGTTCCTAGCTAACTAGATATAGCCTACACACAATCTGCCCTGCTTAGAATCATCTGTTATTAGCGCTCAACTAAAACTACGGTCGTCACCACAAGGCTCACCGGCCAGAGAAACTCCAGCAGAAACTAGGAGACAGCCCACCCATTCAGCAGAGCAGGTCTACAGTGGTCTCTCCAAGACACATGCTGCGTGCCACGCATTGGACTACAGTTGAACACAGGGTGATGCAGCTGTTCAGCGTACTGCTTTCTACTTGAGATGCACTGTGAAAAAGGACCATGAACAAAGTGGCTTACTCAACAGACCGCAAAGCAGGTAACAACTACAATTTTTGAGCTGCAAATTTGTGGAAGAAGAACAAATCCAGCACTTGGGCAACTCCGATCTTTTACTACAAAGTCGACGTTCCACGTTTCCACACGGGCTTCCACAAGTAAGATTTGTTCACAGGTTTTATACCAAATAACAGGATTAAGACAGCCTGTTTGTCGTTCTTAGATTACCACGTGTAAGGGAAAGTTTCTGCATTGGTGGATGCAAGTCACAGGGTCCTCAATTCTCAGGTTGAAAATTGTTGTCTTCTGTGACATCACACCCAACAATTTAAATTGATGGGACCTGTATAACAAAACTGCATCAAACTACACACCTTGTGTCCAAATGTAGCATCCTCGGAGGCCAAGACTTCAACCTGAAATTATAAGGAGAAAGATCATTTCAAATTTAGCCACTACCAAGAACCTCTCTCTCCTGATCACAGCACCACAGTCCAGGCAAAGAGGAGATCTGCAAATGAAGACGCCAGCCTGGATCAACCCTGGGAAACCGACACACGATCAGACATGCTGAACTAACAGCTGCCAACAGGAATCCTTGAGAGGAAACTCAGAAAGCATCCCTCACCACACAAACAAGGTTTCTCAACCTAAACAGCATAAAAAGGATCTGCCAGTGTCCCAGAATTTACTGTACTACAGCTGGAACGCTCTTCTCCATATGGAGTTTCGGCTACACCAAAAAGCTGCTGGAGCACAACCAGAATCATCTGCCACAACAACTCCCTGTAAAAAAAGGCTGGAAATATCTGAACTCTTCCCCTCCCGTTCTCTCCTGATCAGGCTGGGTACTCCTGCGGAACAGCGCTGAAGGGAAACTCTGCAGCAGCGGCCTTGCTTGGAGGCTCCTGTCCGGTATCGAGCACAGCGAATTCTTTGAGAACTGCAGAATTCAGGGAACACAAACTCTCCAGGCAAAGGCCGAGACTCGCCGGCCGCAAGACACAGTGAATGTCTGAAAGCTTGGAAAAAGCAAGTCGCTAGGTCGCCACGCGGTGCTCCGCATCCAGCTCCTCGCGGGTTGCCACGTACCGTGCAGCTCTAAGAGCTGATACGCGCCGATCGCGACAACGGGCAACTGGCGCAAAAAAGCAGCCACGTTGATTTTCCATCAGACTCCTTAAAAATACTTCACACTTCAGCACCTTTCACCTGAGAATCTCAGTGCTTCTATGAATTCTAATTAATTAAGCATCCCAATACACCAGTGAAGTAAGAAATGTCATCATGCCAATATACAGGCAGAAGAGTGAGGCGGAAAAAGGTTAAGTAATTTCTTAGTAGTCCTGTGCCGAGCCAGGGACACACTCAGGGAAAGAACCCCAGATTTCTACTCCCAGGCTCACAGTTTTAACAACTAGGAAATTCTCTATTTCTCTGATTTACATCCTATTTAAAATGCCTACTGCTGCATTATAATTTATACAACTAGTATAACTATAACTAATGTATCTAATCTCCAGTTTAACTTAAGAAGAGTGAAGGATTTAAAGCAAATCAAGAGGGAAAAAAATGAATGTCAGGTTTCAGCCTGAAGCACGTTATAATGCCAGAGTTATAAACCCCTGAACAAGAGGGTTTATAATGGAAAGGCCGATAAACTAACAATGATGGCTGCACTTACATATATTTATGTCATGATCTAGCAACATATGGTATATCTTCATCTCTAAATTAAAAAAAGGAGGGAAAAAAAAGGGGGAAGGAGATAAAGCATTTATAGGAACTGGGCCTAAAAGAAGAATATGAACCTGAAGTTACCCAATTGTGATCTGTCCAGCTGATTAGGAATGGCAGTAAGGGGCTACAAAATAGCACCTCATTCAATAGCAGGCAGAAAAAAAAATCCAAGTAAATAAGATCAATCTAAAATGATATGTATTAGCTACTTATATTAAGCTTCTAATCCTTTAGGCACTTTATAAATATTAAACAATCAGTCCTGGTGAGACTGATAAATATCCATAATATATTTTACAGATGAAGAAACAGACAGAGGGTTAAGTGACTTGCCCAAGGCCAAGAAGAGAATAATCAGCCACTGGATTGGAAGTAACAGTACGATGGCCTGTCACAATACAGCACCCTACTCAGACGCTCAAGTGACTTCTGGAGAAAGCCATTCCAGTATCAGAAGCAGGCTGGCTAGGGTTAATGTGGTACCCATCTAAACCGTGAAGCTCAATTTCACCAGGCTTAGTGTTTCGGTACAACATCCAGCTACCGTAACTAGACAGACCCCAAAATCCATACTACCTTGTTCAAAACTCGGACAGTTTTCTCCGTCCGGTGTTGTGCCGGTCACATACCTTAGACAGTACCTCCAGACCCATTAACGCGTACGACTCTGCTACATTCCCGTCCTGGAGACTGGCCAGGAAAACCGGAGCCCTTCCGCCAGCGGGTCCCGCTCTGACTGCCCCCTCGAACCCAGCCGGGCTGCTGACTCCCGGCCAGCCCAGCCCGCTGGGTGTCCCTCGCCCTGCGGTACCCTCCTCCTCCTCTCCCCCCCCACGCTATCCCAGCTGGGTGAAGGGGTCCATGGAGCCACCGGCCCCCTGCCCCAGGCTCCCCCTGGCCCAGCACGGCGGGGGGCAGGGACCCCCGACCTGAGCCAGCACAGAGTGGGCAGAGCCTCCCACTCCTCCTCCTCCTTCTCACCAACAAACCGAGAAGAGGAACCAACTGTGACATCGGAGGGGAAAGCAGAAGTTCAAGCTGACGTAACATACTCTTAGTCCTCTTTTACGCATAGAAATTATTTCTTTTATGCTTAGAAAGCTAAGGCTCGCAGAAACAATAGAATGGTTCAGAGTGCAGCTGCTGGTGCAGATAATAATTCTAATTAAAAAATGTTATCGAACAGGTCTGATAGCACCACTTCTGTTGTTCCAAGAGTGATCACACTGCTTCTGTGCTAAATACCTGTCCTCACCTTGCAGACGATGCAATAAAACATCCTCTGTGGTCTCTGTTCCTACTGCGTTTACCAGCGCGTTAGTCCATTCGTCTCGGTTTCCACCATTTCGTACAAAACGCAGTTAAGATCAGTAAGAGACCAGTAACTGCTGACACTGTAAGATACATGATACAGAGTACTGAAACAAGATGTGGGACAACGTGAGGTTTTCCTCATGCTGAGTTTCAAATAAAAAATAATAAAAAACAAGCCCCAAGGCACCATCTCCGCCTGGGCTGAGAGGACCCCCCTCTAGTGGGAACGGGAGCGTACTTCAGCCGGCACCCACGCCGCCCGAGCAGGAGAGAAGACCTCCCTAAGAATCCGGCAAGCATCACCTCTCTCTTCATCACCTTCAAAATACACCGCTTCCGTTCCAATAAACAAAAAAATGAATAAGAGATTCATTATTGTTTCAGGATAATCAGACATTAATTATGAACTTCTCATCATGTAATTATTTGTGGCAGTTAAACATTTCCTATTTTAGTCGTCTGACTGTCCATATGTAAATATATTATCTTGAGGGGTTCTTTTACGACGAGAAATTCACTGCATCATTTAAAAAAAGGGTGTTGGTTCTTAAATGAAGCACTGTGGATTTCCTGTATACATATACATATATATATATGTATCAGATACAGCCGCTTTCCCCTGGGCACTGCTCTGAATCTTTGCTCCAGCCCGCTTCCCACCCCTCACAGTGCAGCGTTACAGCTGAAAGGGCCTGTCTGCCCTCTATTTTGTTTCTACGGAAAGGCAACTTTTACTCACTGTTCGCTGGTGTTTCTCCCACTGTACCTAAAGAATCAAACAGCCTTTTCGCTTCTGATACTCAAACCCAAACCACGCTACAGTGCCCTGCAATTCTGGGCTAGGAGGCCGCTATAGGTGGTCTGGGGTAGACGATGGGGCAGTATTCCAGAGAGCGCACGTGTCAATCACACGCTGAGCATCAGCTGCATCAGACGCAATCAGTGGTTCAAGCCGGAGTATTGTGCAGCTGGAGCACGCCTGTCCTGCCCAGGGAATTCGGCCTTCCCAGAGCCCACTCCCTGCCAGCGCCGTGGCCAAGGCATTCCGGGGACCAGGAACCGGTCTGAGCGCAGCCCCCCTGGCTGGCCGGGATGGTGCTGAGAAACCCTGCAGGTCTTCCCCAGCGCCTGACAAGAGGAACTTCCCACCCCCCTAGACAACCTATGTGGTCTCTAAAATGGGCAGCTGTGGTCAAAACCACTACTGCTGATGTAGTGTTCTACAATTTAATAGTAGAATAGAATAGCGTTGAATAGGGTTTTTTTATTTTACAAGATGGAAGAATTCATAAATGCGCTCACGTCAGCCCGAAGGATCCCCGATGAGTAACGTGTGTAGTACACTGAAACAAGTTGGGGAGTAGCCCTGAGTGTCTGTCAGAAGTAATGAGACTTACTCAGTATTTTTGTTCTGCTCTTCAACAAAGGACTCATACAGCTCCAAACAATATTGCACCGCAACCAAGAGACTTACAGTAAATCATACACAGAGTCATTTTTACCTCCCTGTCAAAAAGAAAAGGAGTTGAAACGTAGATCAAAACCTTGAGGAGCAACGCTGAACAACACCTTTTTGGAACAGAGCTGTACAACCTAGTGATCAGATGACACAGGGAATTACTGTAATTTGGTCTTCTCCAAAGCCTTACTCGGCATCGATTCGGCCTGCAGCCCCGTCCAGCTCCTTCTTGTCTCATCGAGACTTTGTCTGAGATAGGATTAGCTGGAACCGAGCAAGAGCCCCAGGAAGTGGAATATTGTTAACAGGAGAAATTACAGCTATGCTTAACACCCAGACCGTTACCCAAACAACAGGGTGTGAGGTAGCTAGTACGCAAGGACAAAACAATTCCCTCGCAAAAGACACGGGTCACAGAATCCCTCTCCACCTTTTCTGGGGGAATCCGAAAAGAAGCACTAATAACCATTTCTGATGCACGCTGATTCCCATATAATATCCTGTTAACACTAAAGCTGAAAAGGATCATCGATCTACATTTAACTACCCAGGCAAAAACTCCCAATACAACACACACATAATGCTGCTCTCAGACTCGGGTCGGAGCTCCTCAGAGTTCGTTTAACGGAGCCGCTATTCGCAGCTGGCAGGTGAGGGGGTTACAGCTACTCTGGCAAGGAACGCAGCCAACTGGAGCAGCTCTGATCAAGACAAAATGCTCTGCACGGGCACTTGCAGTTTCCGTGGGTCACACACGAGAATCTGCCCAGCTGGCTGCAAATTTTATAGGCATTCTATTGTCATTTGTTTGACATTATTATTCCAGGAAAATTATAGCACAGGGCTTCTCTAATACCTAGAAGGTTTTTGCCAACTGCCTGCTTACTGAAAAGGCATGCCTCTGGCAATTTTAAAATATGCTTAAAACAAAATAAATGTATATGGTAATGCCTGTATTTTGTAACACTTTTGTTTTCCCTGTTCAGGAAAGATCAATCAGATCAGAAAGGACTCTCTTCCCTGTGACAAGGAAATTTGAAAAGAATGAGGAAATACAGGCGCTCTCTCCTGAACTACCGTCAAACCACCCTCTCGCCGCCGGGATTCACCTCTTGCTTGATCGTGATAAGACAAACCACATCACACAGCCCAGTGTAATCAAACTGTTTGCTCTTGTACCCGTGTTTGCCCTCCGACTTACACAGGACTTGGTGGCGGGTGGGGGGAGGCTCTGCAGTCCCAACAACTTGTAGGTGGGACTCACTAGTCCGGGCGCAGAGCAGCGCAAACGTTAACTCCAGCTGCTGTTTCCACACACCAGCCTGGCCAGTGCGAAACATGGAGGATGCTGCAGTGCTTGGTGCAGATATACCCTCATCACCCCTTTCTAGCACAGATTCTCAGCTTTTATGGCTTTCCCATCAGCCTAACCACCCACACAACACCAGTTCTGAACTCGTCTTTTTTAAACAAAGGTGACAAGAAGTTAATCCAGTTTTCATTTTGCAAAGTCCTTAGAAAGTTTATTTCAAATATTAATACGGCTACAGCCATTCATATCTAACTAGCTGCAATACCTCCTCCCTTTGCCCTCCTCTTAACACAATTTAGGATTCAGCACCTGTAGAAGATGGTTGTCCTCGCTGGAGCAGGGACAAACCTACACGACCCACACTAGTTTCTGGCACTTCTTCGAGGGCTTACTGAAGGCATACACCGCTTTTAATGCATGCAGAACTGCAGGAATAAACTTTGGTCATGGCGACAACCCTTCCTTCCCTTTTTCCCTGCTACTTGCCACCAGTTTTGTTTATTTTTAATGGCAAGCATGCATGTACTTCAGGCTAGGTTTCAGGTCTGGAGTAAGGGAGGACTGGGCATGTTCTCTGGGCAATCCTTGAACAAACACGCCAAAGACACACCTTTGTTATGACCCTGAATCTATGCCTGAAATCAAGGCATGGTAGTCGCACAGTCTAAATCTCGTGAATTAAGGCTAGATCAGCTGAGATTTCCTCACTTTCCATACAAAGTCCGTTGAGACTACTCACTCCAGGCCTCTCGGTTAAGTAAATGCCATCTCCTCACAGTCTGACCTGTGCAAAAACTGGATACGATGTGACCCAGTTCAGCTCAATTATTCATTAAATCTGGCATCCACTTTTTCTTAAGACTTTCCCTTTAATTTATTTTGCTTGTTCTTTGTGGTATCAGTCATTTATCTCTTAGTTCACCAGGTCTAGCAACAATAAAGATCAGTGTTCTAATTTTTGAAACCACAACTTCTAGCTCCAAAAACACAAATTCCGTAACAAAATGATCTCTTTTTAAATGATAGAATAACTTTGTGTGCTACTTTGTGCTAAAAAGGTTTGAAAAGATGTTTCAAGAAACTATGCTGCAGCTCAAATTGCTTATTAATTCTCCTCATTCTCCTTATTAGCATGTACAGACAACACAGTGGCTCAAGGACGCAGCTCGCTGAAGCAGCTCTGTACTTGGTCAGCCAGTGTTCGAGATAAAACACAATGACGCCTCATGTTCTTAAAAGCTGTTTAGTGGAACAGATCTGCCCTGCTGATATTTTTAAACCTTTTCTTAAATGCCAGTGTTTTGGGGGAAGCTGATTTACAACAACAACAAAAAATCATTCACATCTTCAACACTGTGCTCAACACACATTCTTGGACGTGCTATTGACTAACCTGCTGGTTTAGTCTCCCATTGCAAATATTTTGCAAAATCCTGGGAACAAGGCCAATCCCTAAGAAGCAAAAAAATTAGACTCTAGATACTAGCTAACTAAAAGCAATAACCATCAGCCTTGTGAGATAGAGAATTACACATATTAAAAGCAACTCGTGAGAAAAAAAGTTGTGTGCTAGGGGGCAATTCCTGTAACCTCAAAAAGACAGAAAGATACAAGTGTCTTTAGGTCTGCAACAGGAAACAACTGTTACAAATCCCAGATAAATTGACATCTGAGACTGTGCACACCTCTGCTCAGCGCATGCTCACTGCAAGGGAACCTGTGAGACCCGTCTGCGAGCACGCTCCCATCCCTCACAATTCTGCGGTAACTTATTCCTCTGTAGGTACTGTATAAACAGCTGCTCAGCGGCAAAGTCATGACAGTAACACATTCATCTGCTCTTGTCGTCAGGAGATGAAACAGGTATACATACACCCATACACATGCACATTTTCCCTCTGTAAACGTATACTCATAGCTCAAATCTTTTGTATTTTTCTGTCATACTGCTTTTCATACACATGTATGCAAAGACGTGTAACATACAATTAGTTCTTTCACACCAGAATGGAACAGAGTAACTGCACTGAAAATTAGCTTTTGATATTTATTTGTTTGACAATGTAGAGATCAAAATGATTGTTGTACTTAGACCAAAATCTCAGAGCAGTCTCTGCTTAATTTCCCTTAAGAAAAGAGTGGTAGATATTACAAAAACGAAACTCCAACCTTTCATCCTCATGCATTCTAATATATGGGAAATCCTGAAAACTGTCATTATACCATGTGACATAAGCAGTAACAATTACTGCCACCGGTAAGCCTTTTATTTAGGTATTGTGTCTGCATCTTTTCTAATCCATTTGTATTTCTTACTCTCTTGTTCCAACACCACGATTTCATTTTCATTCCGCATTTCCAAAGCTGGGAATCGTAAAACCTCGCCTACCGAAGCCCACTGCAAAGGGTCTCTACAGCAGCCGCCTTTGTGCGCAGCCGCACTGTTAGGCTGTAGAGGGACCCTGCCAGGGAGAAGACAACAAGGGGTTAAAACGTCGCTGCCCTCTACTCGCAGGGCTGGAGGTTCCCACTGCAGCAGCCCAGCAACCCACCGGCGCCCCAGCACCCCCCAACAGCCCTTCTCAGACAAAGTCGGGTTGCTGGCGTAGGCACGAGATGCCATCCGCCAGCAACTAGGGGGTGGTACCGAACAGCTGCCGTGCCGTAATGCTTCTCAATGGTCCAGAAAGTTCCAGAAAGGCATGTTTGAAAGCCACCCTCACCAGTGGGGAGGGGTTTTGCCGCTTAAGGCCACAGCTGCAGGGTACTCCCCTGCTCCCGCGTCCCACCGCTCCATGCCGTTACTGCACACACCACCTGTAAAAGTGCAAGCAAACACAGTCCTAGCTAAAGCCGCACATCTTAACTCAACAGTCTTGCCTAAAAGAAGCCAAACAACTTGCAGCAAAAACTGAAAATCAGTGACCAAGGACAAGATCTCTAGAGAAACAAAGCTTCAAGTTTCAACTCTACACGATTCTGTCAGCAGCTTCCTTATTTAATTGAGCCCGTACGCAACCGACATCAAAGACACTAAGCTATTTTGTGCTGAAAATATTGGAAGCATGTTAGGAAGAGGTGGCAAACAGAAAGGATCTGTCAAAGGTAACAGATGTATCAAGGGCACCGAGCACTGTGAAGAAGGCGTTAATTATCTATGCTGAAAAAGAAAAGGTGTTTGAAAAACAGAAACTGTTTTCAAAAGATTCAACATATTCCTATTGTGCTCAGGAGAAAAAGCTTCCTGCACCTTAGACAGTACTATTTGGGGTATGTGGGTTAAAAAGACTTTTTTTAGGCGAGGCGGCACACAATGTAGGGAGCACTGTGTTTCAGAAATGTGGTTTTAACTTCCAAACCTTTACTGTGTCTCACAACCAATTCCAGCCGTAGATTGCATTCTTTATTCCTCATTTTAATAGAACGGGTAACTTACACAACCTAGCTGAATCTCAAAAATAACAGGAAAAGAACACCCTTTTGAGCTCCTTTTTGTAACTCAGCACAATCTCCACGCTAGTTTCAACTCCTGCCCTACAAGGACTGTTCTATTTTTCCTTTTGCTTTATCTGAAAAAAGGGGTACTTTTTCAGAATAAAACACGAATAAGCAAGAAAGTCCCACCAAGGCAAAATTTTTCACCAGAGGACCTACCCTACATACAGCTTATGTTCTTATTAACTAGATTGTACACAGTTCTACTCACTCACAACCTAGTTCTGAGTCAGGAGAAGAAACTGGCTCTTTATTATACCTATGCTGCTCCCCCTTCTCCGCCTTCCCTGGTGGACTGGTGAATCGGGACTTTCTAAAGCATGACTTTGAGAAAAGCGGTTAACACAAAAATGACCCTTTTCATTTTCAACGGGAAAAAAAATAATCAGAACATATCAGAAAGGAGAGGAGCAACAATTAAAAGCAAGGAAAGCTTCCACCTTTATACAAAAAAAGGCTGAAACGTATTTCCCTGAAGATAATTAAGACATACTAAATGCATGTCTGACATTGCATATTCAGCTAAATTAACGTTGTTGCCATAGGAGTGTGGCACGATCAACAACAGAACCACAGTGGTCCGTGCACCAGTAAATTATGCAGGGAAGTGGCCTAGGCAATTGCCAGCAGGGATGTAACAGGCTCTCAGAGCCCGGTCCCCACCTTCCCAGAGAGACAGAAAGCTCTTCCTGACGTCCCCTTCTCCTGTACCAGTGTCGTGCCATACACAGCGGGTGGCTGCTACTGACAACATCCGGACAATCGACGCAGGCATCATCAGACCCAGAGCACAGGTTTGGAACAGGGGGTTTCCACAACAAAGTATCCACACACCTGCCAAACAGTCAGGCAGGAGGAATCCTCTGGGTAATGTTCTGTATTTCACACAGTAACTTCAAAAGGTAAATCTGTGGAACGAGACTCAGCTGAACCAAATTATTTTTGCCAATGACCCGAGCTTCTCTCTTCAATTATTTTAGGCTGCGTCCCCATTGCCTCCCCACGAGGTACGAAGATTGATAAATACTCTGACTGGATTAACTGCTTTAAAAATTATTCAGATGTCACAGCTGGCCAGTTTTTGACCCTTCTGGTATGAGGATTTAAGAGTTTACTGGGAAAGAACAAGTGCTCCAGCCAGTGCCATAACTCCTCCACACTGTTACAGCTCACAACAGCAAAACAGTTCCTCAGAACTGAAGGAAAGAAAAACTGGCTCTCAAATCTAGTCCGGCTTTACACCGAACCTTTCAACAGGGCAGGCGAAAATACAAACATTCCTAGGAGTCACTTCAGTCCTAAGTAGGGTGCACAGTAATAAAAGCCTTGAGAAACTGACAAAGCGTTTGTGTTTTTTTTCCATTTTACTCGAGTTCTCTATCTGTTGTAACAGAGAAAAAAGCACCCAGGCAGCCCTGAAAACAGGTCCTCCAAAACACACGTTCCACGATTCACACGCACAAAGCCCCAATTTGCATCCAGGAATCAAACAATTAGGTTTCCTCAAACGCTCAAGCTACTTACACAAATTAGGACTCTTGCTCACCCAAGCAAGTGCACAAGGTATAACTTTGCAGACTGCTTCACCGTTTCACTTTTTTGCTATACCCATAAACAAACAAAAAAAAATTAAGTCCAAATTCTTCTCACAGTTACCCCAAGCAAACAGCAGCTCACTTGTAAAAGCCTGATTAATCACAGAATCTTGGCTTCAGAATTCAATTACACGTTAGAATATTAAAAACTCTGAAGTCCATAAACAATGACTATAAAATGGTTTATAGCATTTTTAGTATCTTGTTTGAATATTGCAATATGAACTATAAATGTACTTTTTTTCCTGCCACCCCCTTGGCCTCTCTTTTCTCCCTATTTGTTTGCTGCAGTTTCTTCACACAAACAGAACAAGAAGGACACTCGGGGCGAGAGGAGAAAGGATGTGGCAGGCTATCGACACGCCACCTCCTCACAAACACTGATTCTTCATTGTGCTTTATGCCTGTTCTGTGAGTTTTATTCTGGGTCTACAAGGGTGCTTCTGGATAATTACAGGATATAAGCTAGCATTTTGTCCCAGCCTGTCTCAATTTCAAAGTAAGCCCCCC
>Ga0065711_1035149_pt1 | contig 22729 bp, 8 predicted proteins | sample Hoacrofraction12_FD_59098 | JGI IMG/M metagenome (GOLD analysis project Ga0065711, IMG submission 59098) | Hoatzin crop microbial communities from Cojedes, Venezuela - Epithelial fraction 12 v2 (version 2) | ecosystem: Host-associated > Birds > Digestive system > Esophagus > Crop | place... | reverse complement strand
AAGATGTCATTGTAATTTTTTTTTTTTTTTTTTTTTTGGGTAAGGGGGCAGGGAGGGGAATTTTCTGAAAACTTAAAAGGAAAATGGTGGGAGATTGTCTTTCTGGGAGTTGAAAAACTAAGTTTAGCAGGGTACCAATAAACAGTAGCACCAGAGACTTGTGCTTGCAGGGGAGTGCGTTAGCTGAGATATTCGAGCAAGCCTTATCTTGTCTGTCTCTGCTATAATTATCTGTCTTGGAGGCTTGGTGTGCTAAAGCATGATGACTACAGATGTTATCTGCTACATGACAGAATAACAAGCACTTTAAAAACCAAACAAACATGGTGGTTACAGTAATCCTCTTTCCCCACAACGGTTTGCAAATCATACAAACATAAACAAATTCTACAGAATTTTGAGCAAGTGTAATCTGCTCCCATTCAAATAGAGAGAACTGTTGCTTTTCACAGCTTCAGTTTATGAAATCTTTAATGTAATTATACTATAGAAATAGCAAGAATGGAACAAATTTAACTTAATGTGCAGTGAATTTTCAAATGGGAGATAAATACAGATATTGCAGGAAACTATGCACAAATTGAGCAACACATACACTGAATGAAAAACTTATCGTGGCCTGGAGAGTGTGCTGACCTCTTCCTGAGCAGGCAGCATGGGAAGAAATGTGTCAGAACTTCGCTGCCTCTTTTTCGGAGGTGACTGAAGATCCCACGACTGACTTTCTCTCAGAGGTGGGTCAATGAACGGGGAGCAGAGCTGAGGGGAAGGCTGGGGGAGAAAACCATGTTTTGCTTTCCTTATTCTGGGGCTCAAGAGCACAGTTTAATGCTGGCTGCACATTAGATAAGCCTCACTGGTTTTAAGCTACCTGCTAATGGCCCCTGGTTAGTTATTGAACTATTTAGGAAAGTGCAAGACTGACTTCTCTCTGCTCTAATGCACAAGCAGGTGAAGAGAGCTACTGCTGTGCCTTGTGGGGACCTCTCCTTGCCCTGCTCTGTTCAAGAATAACTTGGTTGCTCAGTAAGGGCATGTGTATATTCCTCTGCTGACAGTTGGGAGAGATCTGTGGAGGGCTTGTATCTGGCTGCAGCAAGGGGACAGTCTGGGTGACACTACGGAAGTGTGATGGTGTTAAAAATGGCTGCTGTCAGTTAGGATACTTGGCCTGCTGCCAAAGAGTGTAAACACTTATGGCAAGACTTTAAAAGTTTTTTCATGACTAGAACCACAAATAAAAAGGATTCTTCACAGCTCTTTTACCTTCACAAATCAATTATGATAGGAAGTGCCTTTCTATTCAAACATTTGAGTGTTAATGATGCTCACTTATGTAGCAAGGAGCAGAAACGCACCCATAAATAATGGCAAACAAGAAATTTGCCTTGTGCATGTAGTTTGCTAGTGCACTTAATAAAAATGCTAAGTAGTCTGATATTATTTAACACATAATCATCTGATTTGAAGTGCTGGTCCCTCTTGTTGGAAGAAGATGGGCTCAGCTGGTGGAAATCAGCATTGTTCTGTTCTTGTGGTAAACCCTCTTAGAGTGTTGTGGAGGTCAGTGAACTTCTGCTAGCTGGTGTCTCTGACTTTGGGGGCTCAAATCGGCATTTCTTTCTGGTGCAGCAGGCAGAGGTTTGTGTGGGAGTTTGCTTTAGCTGACTTGACAAATGTAGGTGACTGGGAATTCTGGCCCTAGATTATCTGAGCGCTGGACAGGAGTTTGGGGTGGAAAGGGTGGAGGAAAGATCTGGAGAGAGAGAGAAACAAAGATGAAGTCATAAGGAGAAGTGGAGAGGAGGTAAGTCATTTTTGGTGTCTGAGCAGAGTAAGGATGAGGTGTTTGGGGGTTTCTTGGTTTTGTTTTTTTCCACATGGGCTTTGTCCAAGTGGGATAGAACTCCTAATTCAGGGCTGGAAAGCATTTGTTTTGTACTCAGTGTTTAAATGTGTTTCAAAATTGGCACCTTTGTGTGCCATATAACTGGGGAAATCAAATGCATTTACAAAAAAATCTCTTCTCTGCCAAAAAAGGTCAGTCATGTTTATGTGCGCTGGCTGGATCTCACCTCCTTGGAGGAACCCCACGTGTGTATTGGAATTCCATCAGCTTTGCTTTTTAATGTTGTGTGATTTGATCTATCCTGTGTTGTTGCCATTAGCCTTGAGGCTAATTTTTAATATGTGTTCTGCTTGTGCCAGCAATATAGAGCCTGTCTCAGATGGCTTTTGAGGCTAGGCAGGTGTGCAATGGATAACACGCTTTACCTGGTTGCTCGCTGCTTCAGCTGCAGCAGTGGCATGAAACTTGGCACAAGGAGAAGTCCTCTCACTACAATTCCTACAGTCTGCAACCTCTTCTTCACTGCTCTTTTCCTCACTGGTTCCTTAGTCATGAGTGGGAAGTGATTTACGGTCCTTCCTGATCCCATGAAAGTTCACCTACCTCATTACCAGGTGGAATGGGCTGCTGTCGTGGGCTGGAGGAGTTGTGGGACTGTGTACCTATCCTCACCACGGGCTGCATGACCTCCCCAGTCAAAAGGTTCCCTACCCATGACACAGTGAAGACTTCGGTCTTGCAGATGGTTTCTCTGTTCAGTGTTTTGTATTACGAGGAGGGAGACGTGTAATGACTTATAGGGACAGGCATGAAAATTAAGCACTCATGTTTGTTCTTCAGGATTTTAGCCTTGTTGGGAATGAAGCTACCGAACAACTAATTTACATCCCTATTAATCATATTCAGGCAATAAAATAGTTTCTTTTAAAGCTTGTCTTCATTTTGGAGATGGTAAAACACAGAAAACAACACAGAAAAGAAATTTCAAATTAATTTCAACTGTGTATTAAACTAAATATATTAGACCTCTCTATACAGGCACTGTGTCAGAGCTGGAGTGGCTTTAATTTGCTTTACATGTTAAACAATGTTGAGGCATTTTCATTTTTAAATGAGAGAGTTCACTCCAGGGTTTATAGCACTTTCTGCAGAGAAGCCCATATGCGTGTTTTCAGCTGAAATGTTTCCAGGCTTTTGATAAGCCGGTTATTTTGTAGTTGTTCAGCTCTTGATTTTCTTGTTTCATTTTGAGGCATGCGTTAATGACCTGTGTCAGGAATCAGAGAGTGCTTTGGATGGACTTCTGGCCTCTTTTTGTATGGCTACTCTTGCCTCCTTTGAGATGGTGGAGGAAGGGGATTAAGACAAGATGGCAGTAAATTAATGTGCTGGCTGTGCTTTTAAAACCACCTATTCTTGGCAGCTCTGCCCTAGTAAAACTGGCACATCACCTAGTAAGCAGGCAGTATGCCATGCTGACAGATGGCTGTGGAAGCAGCGGCCAAGAGGCTCTACATGAGCATCAAATGCGTTTGTTGAGGGCAGGATACCAAGCCAGAAATGTCAAAGTGGTTTTCAAGCCAGAGCTGCTGAACCTGTTTGCAAGAAAATGTCGCTGATATTTCAGCACAGAGCTGTATTAGCTGGGTGTAGGTAAAGAGGGAATTCCCAGATCATAGGCAGTGGATTTCTGCAAAGTCTTAGATCAAACTTGCGAGCCACAGGGCAGAAAAGGGAAAATGCTATCACACTGACCCATCAATTTTTCTCTCTTAAAATACTCTCTATGGAAGTTACAGTAGTAACAGTTTCTGTTAATTAGATAAAGCTACTGGGTACTTTGTGGGTTACTTTTTGTATCTTTTGGAGCCTGAACAAGTTTTCTGTGGTTAGAATCCTTCGGCAGTCTTACATACTAATGCTGCAGTATTACATGGTGGAGGTAATGTCCGTGTTGTAGTAGTCTAGTAAACTGCTGGTTGGCTTTCTCAGGACAATTGGGTGGGACTCTGCATTTCTAAATCAGGCCCTTTGCTGACGTAGCACCACAGTGCAGGAAATTACGGTGCTTCATTGTCAAAATTGTAAGCTTTTGATGAAATAAGCTGATTGGAAAGCAAATGGTGGGAAACTTCTTCCAATACTTTTTATATAATTAGTTTTGAAACAATAATTTGAAACCAATGTATTTTTTTTTTTAAAGAACTTTACAGAAAACTCTGTTTTGGCAAATCTGAAACACAGCTGGCACCTAGAGAAGTATTATCAGTGATGATCTGTGGGTCCACAGCATGCACTTTTAAACTGTGTAATTACACTAATTAGCTTTACTCATACAATAATCAGATCAGTGTCTGGTAAAATGAGGGGGTTTTTATTTTGTGTCATAGGAAGATTATTTTCACTTAATAGGTTTCAGGTTTTGTTAGTGCCAATATGCTAAAAAAAATTAAATTGCTTATAGTCATGTGGGACAGCTGGAACACAGTAAGTAAATCTGTGTTCAGACAGGAATGGATCCCACAGGGAATGCTTTAGCATGGATTTCCATGCTTTGCAAAGGAAATAAAGGTCTTTTTAAAACTGTCAGTTTCTCACCTAAACATTTATTTATATTACAGTGATACCCAGAGGCCCCTCCTGGTAGGGAACCGATTGCACTGAGAAGTGGAGCTGCTGGTGCAGGGACAGTTGATGATAATTGCACATCTTGGCTAAGCTTTCCTAGTGCCTCCTGTCTGTTACTGTAGTGTTACTGGTAGATTTGGAATTTTAATCCGTTATCACTATGCTTATCTGGTTTTCTGCATGGTGCAGTCTGGGAATCCTAATATTTATTTTCTGTATCATGATCTTAAATTTCCCATATTATATTGTAGAAAAATGAAGACTGGAAAAAAACTTGTTGCAGTACCTTGAACTTTCTGTTTAGAGACTAGTTCTGATTCTCTGCTCCCCTTTTACATTTGACCTAGGAAAAGAATACCAATAACTTATGTAAGGAAATTGGAAGATGCAACAGCCTCAGTAATGTATCTCCTTTTTTTCTGTTTAGTTGAATTTTAAAGAAAATGAAAGCTAATTGACATTCTTTAGTAAAAATAGGCTGTTTTCTTATCAAACACTGTTTTAGCCTTATTAATTCATCTAAGGTTCTAGTGTTGAGATGTTTTTTTACATTTTATTACATATTGTTATGTCTCCATAGTATTATGACTGAAGAGTGCTATTGTGTGTCTTCCAAAATTGAAATAACTCCATAAATCTCCCTCAATCCAGTAATATGTTAATTAAAAAATGTATTGTTCATGCCTTTTGAACACAGACATTCATTATTTTGCTTTTTGAACACAGACATTCATTATGTTCCTTGATGAAGTGACGTTAGCCAGAATTTGCTAATGTCCAAAGGGGTAAGCTTGTGACCTCAGTAATGTGGTTAATTTTAATTAGTCAAAGACACGCTCAGGCTCTCTGTAGCTTTGGAACATTTGAATTCAGTTTTGATGGCGTTATTCTCTGGGAGCATGAAACAGATGCACATAATTCTTGTTAGCATATTACTTGAAGTTGGCTTCAAACATGTGTTCATTGTAAATTGTTAGACTGTGTTAATCTACTGGGAATCCAATCTGCCAGTTTGCTTTTTTTTTTTTTAAATTACTGCTAGTATTATTGTTTGTAACTCACACCTAGAATCCTATGTCATCTGGTGGGCTCTTTTTATGCTGAGACCTGTATGGAAAAAGTCCCTGCTCCAACAGTTGAAGTCTCAGAATTTCTGACTTGGTTTTGTCTTACGCAAGACCAGCTTCTTTAAAAGAGGTATTTTATTTTTATTTCCAATTACAACTTTTATTTTTTATTTTTCTGTTCTGGTGACAAAATAATTATGATAGCCATCTGAGTATATTCTTACAAATTAGACTGGGAGTCCTAGGGTCACCTGCTGTGCACAGCTGTCAGCTATGAGGTCCTGTCTTGAGTGTGGCAGTTTGCTTGAATGAAGGAGCTCAGATTTTGGCACTTTGCAATAGAAAGAGAATTTCTCATATAAGGGATGTGTTTATTTCTCCGTTCTTAAATATGTAATACCATATGTATTGATAGAAGTGACAGTATTATGTAGTACTGTTTATGTTCAAGTTTATAGAAAGCTGAAAGGATCTATTGCAAATTCCTAGTTTTTTTTGTTTTTTGAGTCACTGTTAGGCTGGAACAAGGTTGTTTTTAATAGGGAAGGACAGAAGAGAATTTTGTCTGTATAGAAGCAGTGGCCTTTAAAGCTTTAGCAGTTCACAGAGCATCCAATGTTGAAGAATCTGCCACTTCCCTGGGGAGATTATTCCAATGGTTGATTGTTCTCATTGTGAAAAATTTTCCTCTTGTGTCCAGTCGGACAACTTGTAACTTGTACCCATTATGCCTTGTCTTTTCCATGTGACTCCTTGTAAGATGGGAGTCTCCGTCTTCTTTGTAGCCACCCTTTAAATATTGGAACGTGGTGATAAGGTCTCTCCTAAGTCTTTTTTTCTCAAGGCTGAACAAACCTAGTTCTCTCAGCCTTTCCTCACACAGCAGGCTTCCCAATCTTTTGATCATCTTTGTGGCCCTTCTCTGGAGCCTTTCCAGCCTGTCCACATCTTTTTTGCTTAGTGGGGACCACAACAGCACAGTATTCCAGGTGTGGCCTGAGAATCGTGGAGTAGAGTTGAATAATGGCTTCTTTATCTTTGCTGGTGATGCCCTTGTTGATGCAACCCAGCATCTTGTTGGCTTTCTTTGCCACAGCAGCACACTGTTTGCTCATATTGAATGAACCATAACAGAAACAAGTGAAAACTACTGTGAAAATTTAAAAAACGTTAACCTAGTGGGGAATCTGTACTTTTTAATACTTTGAGAATATTTTTTTAAAGTGCGATTAAATCATTTTACTCCTACATCTAAAAATAAAAGTGGAAGAAGAAGAATTAGAGCATGGAGATATCTCATAATCTATTGTAAGCTTGTGTGCACTGGTTCATTGTCCAAGTATGAATTCACCAAAATGTTCCTAGCAGAAATGGATTCCAAATCACTCTGCACTTTTTTTGTTACTTCCTATGCTCTAAAGACAAGAAATGCTCTAAATAATCTTGTGCCAGATGAGCATGTTTCCTCCTCCATAGTTCCATTGGTTCACTAGAGTTTCTTGGGTTTGTCTTCAATCAATATGTTATGATATCCCAGCAGTAGAATAAGGCCTTGATTTTTGGACAGAAGCAGCCTGTTTGCAGAGTGTCTAAGATATAATTTTTACATAGATGAAAATATTGAGGTTTTATTTGACTGTGGTGGAATAGTAGTTCATGAATTCCCCTGTGTAGTTACTGGTTAATGTATTTTTGGTGAATTTTTCTAAGCAACAGAGAAGGTTAGGTTTTCATGGTGGTTTGTCATACCATAGTAAGACATAATTTTCTTGCTGAGATGGTATGAAAGTGTTGGCTGAGTGTAGCAACAATGCTGTTCCTTGCGAGGCTGGAGCTTTAGTTTGCAGTCTTGGCTGTAGTTCTCTTCCTCCCAAGTCTGGAAGGAGCTGTGAAGTTCACAGTCAGTTCTCTGCAGAATTTACCTCCCTTCTGAAAATGTTGGAAAACATTCTTGGGGTGATAGTGAGTATTAACACCTCTTTAGTTGGGGAGAAATAAGGCAGGCAGCTAGTTTCTCCTGCTGCTCTAAATTGATTCATGCTTTGTATGGCACTTAGTCTTGAATGCTTCCGCTATGTGGTGTTTCTTATTTCTTGTAATGTTCTCATTAAATGTAAATGAGAGGTTTGAATTTGGTTATTTTTTTCAATGACATAGAAGTTGGAATCAAAATACTTGTAAGATGTGACATTTGCAGTAAATAAATTTGAGGAGAAAAAGATGCCAGCTGAGTTTATGTAGTGTCTAATGACAGAGGACTTGAAGGTCGGGGAAGTCTAGCATCTGGGCTTGCTTACAGTGTGCTGCACTCTCCCCCCAGCATGCAAATACCTTTCATTTCCTAATGTCTTCAGAGCTCTTTGAAGCCCAGTCAATAGTCCAGCCAAACCGCAAAGCAGTGGTTTGGAGCTTTTGATCAGATCATTGCTGTGTGTCAGCATATTGTTTGCACCTCGTGTGCATGTGAAATTTTACAGAAAATACGGAGCAAATATGCACACATCTTTACATTTAAAGATGTGCTTAATAAATTTCACCAGATAATGATCTGGATGAAACGCTAGTTCCTGCAAAATCTTTCTTAGGCTGCTTTGCTTTAATTAAGGAAAGGGTATGTGGTTATTGCACCTCCAGTAGTAAAAGCCATGGTGCACTTGTACTCAAGACAGGGAAAGGCTTAACTCGGTAGCCTAGCATAGGAAGGCTGGTAGATTTCTGTGTGTTGGGCAGTTGACGCTGTCTTGTAGTCATGTCTGCTGTCTGCTCACCTGAGAGTTCAGGTTCTTGGCATGTTTGCCCAGTAGAAGTGTCATGGCAGTGGCTTCTCTAGCTGTGATTTTCCTGTGTATTGGCAAATTTTACTAAATTTGAATACTGCTTTTTGTCTCAGTGGCAGCTATACTTAACAAATGAGCAACAGAGAAAATACTTCAGTCTTCTGTTGTAAGATATGGCCCTTGTTTCTCTTAATGTCATCACTAAAGCAGAAAAACTTGCACACAGATGTTTTAGAATTGGGGAAATTGAGGCAGGGTGTGCAAAAGACTATGCCAGAGATGAGGACGTATCTCTGATGCTGAATCCAATACTTACAGGGCCTTGTATGATAAGGTGGGAAGTTAGAGGTGCACTTTCCTTTAGGGTTTATTCTATGCTTAGCGTGTCTGCGAGTGCATCAGTGTACGATTGTGTGTCTCGTATGGTATTGAGCATGTGACTTTCTCCTGCAGAGTGTTCCTTCCCTCTGCAAGGCAGAAGCTGATGTGCTTGAGTCTTTTTTTTTTTTCCCCAAGTGGCCGTGATACCTCCCGAGGCTAGTAACCGACTATTGGCTTGTCTGCTTCACTTCTGTTAACGTTTTACTCTGGCCTCAGCTAGCACTGTAACAGGGGCAGACGTTCTGCTTCTGAGCACTTTGGCTTTTCCCTGGGCCTGCTATGTTATGCCCGTGAGCCACAGCACAAAGTAGATCAAACAGCAGTCTCCCCTGCTCTCCCCTCCTGGTTGATCTGATCAGGGTGGTCACCTCTCAGTCAGCTCTCTGATCCACTTCCCAGGGTGATTTCAAGAGCATCTAACTTGGTGCACGAGGGTGGATTGGCAAAAGCAGACCAGAAGCATGGATAGTGTAAAACTGTTCCTTTTGGTATCAACACCAGTTATGACGGGATAACATGCTGAGGGACCTGCAGTGCTAATAGCATTCCGTTTGCTGAATTACAGGAGATGTTATAGCTGCTGCTAAGAACAAACAAACCAACCCCATGAAAGAGCAGCAACACTGTTGGGAGAGGAGGTGGAGGGTGTTGTCCAACACAACATCTCTCGATCTTAACTGCATGAATAAACACAGGGACACCCAACATCTTAGCCAGATGGAAGGAAAAGAAGAGCCTTCAGAGAAAGCATGGGCCTTGCTCGGAGGCTCAGGTCGACCTGTGAGGACTTTGTGCCAGGCACCGTTGTGCTCTCAGTCATGTATGTGATTAGAGAGCGTGTTGTGTGATCGATCAGATGACAAAACAGGACTGAAGCTGCTCGTGGGATGTGCTGCCTGGTATCTCCACCCCGTACACTTTCTGCAAAGGACAGAAGTACCAAATGTTTATCTGTTTAAACCATTCTCTAGCTAGGAGGCAGTTGAGTGACTCTGCTATGTGGTTTGGCTGCTGCACAAGAGAACTGCTAAAGACATTGCTTGCTTTATTTATTTTATTTCATAAACAGACTTCTGGGGGCACATTAGACTTCAAAAGACCTTTTTTCCTCCTTCCCTGGAAAAGAAAAAAGTTTCCCTTACACATATTGCTTTAGGCCCGTATTTCAAAATGACACATTGGTACCAAAGATTGTAGAGCTGAGCACATCACTCATGATGCATTGCTCCCTATCCACATAGTTCCTCTACTTTATGATCAAAATAAAACACTTGAAATATGTTCTAGTCTGCTGGGTGGGAGAGAACAAAATGCTGGAGGGGAACCTTTAAGTAGTATCTCTCTGGACTTATTTATAAGATTTCACTATTTTTCCTCCAACCCCTTCCCTGTTTCTCCTCCTCTTTTCCTTCAAATATTCTGACTGGTGCTGACAGAAATGATTATAGCTTATGAGTGATAATATAATTCAGTTTCCCTCAAGGAGAGATGCTATCAGAGAAGGTTTTTTTAAAATATACTGGTTGAAAAGAGCCATCTTTCTTCCTAGAAGAACAGTTATTAATCTCTTACTAGTGCATTTTCATATCGTTTTGGACATTTATTTCCATGCTGTGATATTATAAAACCAGGCATTTGTGTCAGTTTTGATGCAGTGCAACATGCTGGAACATGAAAAGCTGTAATTACCACTATGGTCATTTGAATTGCTAACCAGATCCTGACATTTTCAAATCGGACCAATTTCTTAGTGATCCAGAAGTAAGCCTGGGTGCTATATGAGCTGCATTTCAATTAGGCAACTCAACATTTATAAAGAAAATGCGGAGCCTTCACATCCCCAAAGCATTGCTAAAGTGAGGAAGTGCTTTGCTGGTATTCTGTTGCCTCCTCTGGATTGAATGTTTTGCTTGTGAGGGTTTTTTGGTGAAATTGGGGTTGCTGTTAATATTGATGCATTTTCAGTGTTCAAGAGATCTCTTTAAGGCACTCTTCTGCAACTGTTAACTCTCTTCAGTGGAGATACTCATCACAGCCTGCTCTGAGGTTTGTATGTGAATGTGCTCTGCACCTTCACGGGTGTGAGCTCTCAGTGCTCCTGAGGTTTTGTGTTACGGGCTTCCATTCTCTGAGCCCTGTTCACCTGAGTTTGTTGAGCTACAAGCTTCATAACTTGGGTTTCCAAGGTGGCTGGAGAGCTGATTTTTAGCTAGTGGATGCACTTGTTGACGCTTCAGCTTGCTGGTGGTGCTCTGCTAGTTGGTGTTGCTTGGAGAGATTATTTAGTTAGCCTTCCAGCTGCACTGACTGGGAGGAGGGAATGTGACCGAGCAGAGCCACAGCAAGAGAAATGATTGACAACCCTATGAATGAAGGGTGTGACGCCCTGTGACATCACAAGTTGTATCTTTGAAACAGTAATTCAGAGGCTCCAACATTCCAAACCAGTAGAGTAATATACATATATAAAATTAATTTATTCTTTTCCTTTAAAAAAGAAGATTCGTGTGCTTTTAGTCTATTGCACCTGAGGAAAGTAGCATGAATAGGCAAACAGTATCTTTTAGACCTCAGGACAGAGAAAACCATACAATCATTTCATAAGTGTGAGGAGGGAAAGTGAGAAGCAAGAGTATTTACTTTCATTCTGCAGAGCAAAAGTGGCAGTTGCAAAAATACATTCCACTTCAAGTAACTATGGAAAAGCAGAACCAAGTCTAGACTAGATGAGGAAAGAAAGCAGTGAACCATTTGAAATGTGTTAGTGGCAAATACTTGTATAGGATTACTCTTTTTTTCTTATTTACTTGCAAAACTTTTTTTCTTTGAGAAGTGCCAGTCTTCCCACAAGGAAAAGGTGAATTCTTGGCTCAGTCTGAGGAGGTCTGTTGTTCTTTTCTTCGTGTGGACAAAATCATTTTCCTTAAGCTGTGGATCTGCTTATTGAATCAAGGAGGGAAAGAAAGATGACAAAAACCAGCTGCAGGCTTCTTTTAAAGATCAGACTTCAACCTTTCATATATAGGGATTTCACCTTTCCTGCCTGAAAAGATCAGATTTGCATATCTGTCATAATGTTGTTGTGTGTTGAACTATGAAAGTGTAGCTGTAGACAAATGAAGCTAAAAATTGGCTTAAATTAACGGTTGTTTTTATGACTTTTATTTTTGCTTCTCAGAGGATTGAGAGAAGTGGTGTAGCCTGTTTTTGTGAAAGTATTTGGAATACATAATTTTTATATTCCTAGCATGCAGTGTAGTAGTTGTTGGAATATTACTTGTTAAAGCTACCGCTCCTGATTTAAGCCCACCTCTCCTTGAAGTGATTTTTTAGATCTGTTTGGTTTTTGTATGTTTTGGAATGACTGAAGTGGTGCTGATGAGGTTATGATGTGTGGTATGCAATGTGGTCTTTTTTTGAGGAAAAGCTGATCTTGAGAACAGAGATAATTTGGGCATATTGTGCTTTGCGCAGAGATTGGTAGTGGATAATTTTCATGCAACAGATGTGTTTGATTATGGCAACCTAGGGCATGAAATTACTTCTAATGCTAAAACTAGTGGATTCAATAGAGTGCTAGGCTGTGCAGTTATTTCCACTGCAGAGATGTCTAGACACCTCATCCAGGGAGGCAGGCCCCCAGGTAGTAAGCACTGTATGTCTGCGTAACAAAAGGCCTCTTCCAGACAGGAACGGCTTTAAAAATATGCTTGAAAGCATGTTGGTTGTTCCAAAAAGGGGGGAAAAAAGCCCCCAATAAAACCCAATGCCTGCCCCCCCCCTCAAAAAAAAAAAACAAAAAACCAAAACCAAAAAACCACTCAGGTCTATTTTGATTGTGAAACTCCTATGGGGGTGGGTGGGGGATAAAAAAATCTGTGTGACAAAAAATGAAGAAGTCGCAATGTGCACAGCTACTGATTAACTCATTGCCTTTCTGGGTTTTCTCCTTCCTGCATGTCTCACAGTCTGTTCAGCCCAGCGTGGATCACAGCAATCGCCCGTATGCCTGTTGAATCAGTGACAGCGTGCTTAGGACAATGACAAGTGTATGCGATGCAAAGAGTTCAGAGGTTGGGATTTATAACAGACTGTCCCTGACCTGCTTGTTTGACCTTCCAGCAGTATTCCCTGGATGGCACAGGGTTGGTGTGTGTGTGTGTTTTAAAGAGCAACGCGTGTAAACAATTAACTAATAATATCTATGTCTGGATCTATGAAGTCTGAATAAACTTGTTGGCATTTGTCCTTGTGGCTTCTCCCATAAGGTGCATCATTTTATCTGAGCCAAATCAGCCACTTCTGCAAATGCTTTCATAGGCATGGACTACTTGCATATGCACTGCTACTCTTGAATCAGCATAGTGCTGTTTTTACTGAAGCGCAAATAGCAAGTTTCCTTAGGGCATGACTGCAGATGGGGTTCTTACTGCTAAGAAAAAACAGAATGTGTATTTGTGTGCATCTGTAACGTGGTATGTGTTCTCCAAATATGATTAGTATCATATTGTTAAACTGGCGTTTCATTTCTGGAGCATTTTAGAAATATGATAGAGAATATTGCTATGGATATGTGTTTTAAGTCAGCCATCATAGAAAATGGGAGGATTCTGACCCAGCCTGGAGATGAGACAAAGGCTTGCAGACAGAGCAGTGGTCACTGCTATCCGTTGCTTCTTCCCTCCCCTGTCTGATAGGGGACAAGGTGAACCTCTTCTCATCCCTTGTGGGGGCACTCTGGCCCCTTGTCATCTCTCCATCAAGAAGCAGCATCACCTGCAATGACAGCACTGACATGAGTAAGTGGCTTGCAGGGATACAAGAAAGCATCATGGTGAACAAAACTTGTCAGCTTTAATTACCAGTGTTGAATGATGTCTCGAAAGCCTGTAGGTATAAACAGACAAATAAGCTGATAGAATTAAAACCAGATGTTAGAGTTTAACTCCTTTAATAACAACATCCCTTGCCTCCCCCCTATTAAAAAAAAAAAACAACTAATGTCAGTTAATGCCCAATTCTATTTATACCTTTCTCATTTACATGCAGATTTAGCATAATATATTCAGGAAAACAACATGCTTTTTATTGGAACAGAGGTGGCTGTTGGTATTCATCAAGTCCTCTCTGGTCTTACATTCTTCCTAGCCACTTTTCCAGAGAGAAGAACCTTGAGTTAAAAACTGATCAGGCTATATCTCAAATTCCACAAATTTCTGATCCTCCAGAAGAGGTTAAAATTCTGTAGTAAAATCCTAGAAAAATATCACCTGGACTACCAGAGAGTACACTGAAAACTCTTAATGTGAAACTCATTCAATGCAGTAGAAAGATGGCTTAATATGAAGAACCCCTTCCAGCTGCACTGCTTCCAGTGGCCCTGTGCGTTTCCAAAGCAAGCTGTTAATTGTGACCATGTGCAACTGGAAACTGAAGCAGGCACAGCCCTCATCTCAGCAGCGGAATCGCAGTCTCCGACTGGCTGTGGCGTGTGATGTAGCACATGCTAAGCCAGCTATTGATAAGGGGAGGGAAGTGGAAAGAAAAGACATCATGGCTCCATTAGCCCTCAGGTGAATCTACATCCACTTTGATTTGTCTTTTGAATTTTTTTTTCACTTATGAAATGCTTTATGTTGCTGTAAGTCTACAGAGCCATAAGCAAACTGCAGTCTTTTATTTATCTCCAAAGTCTGGATTTAGGCTGGGGGTGCACAGTCTCTTGGAAGGAGGACCATGGAGATGAACACAACCTTGCAGCAAAAGGCTTTTTCAGTACACCCGATTTGGAGACGTGCAAATAATTCCTGATTGAGTGAGGAGATGCTTGTGTTTTCTAGCCCGTTAATCTAAGAACCAACAGTCTGTGGCAGGGATTCCAAAGATGGCACACAAGCAAATTTTGAAGGGAGCTTGGCGAGGCTGCCATGTCATGACAGGAGAAATAGCTGAGAGAAACTGGGTCTTCTCATTACAATGCCCTGATGAGTTGCAAACATGGCCAGAGTGGGATCCCCATCTTGCACAAGCAGGAGGTGGTAGATAAGAAACAACTTTCCTCTGAGAGGCAGCATCTCCTGGCTCCGATGTTTGTCTCCATGCTTAGCACTGAAATTGGAAAGAGAAAATATTGTCTGGCACAGGTCGTCTGAAGCAGAATGCAGCATGTCCCAGTGGTGGGAACGCAACTCGGAACACAGCTTTTCCCCATCAGAATCCTTAAGGCATTCAAATCTTTGGGAACTTCTTTAAAGATACATCTTCTACTGGTGTGTACCAGGAGAGAAAATCACAGCCTCTGATCTAACTACTATTGCCATTTGAAAGCGATATATTTTTCTGGATGACATATTTGATGTCAGAGTTCCCTATTGGACGTTACTGGCACCTGAGGACCAAGCAGTGAGCATGGGTGTACTTCACAATGACTAAATGGAATGCTTTCTTTCAACTATTAGTCATTGTTTTTCCTGCAGGCTAGACTTGTGTTTACGATATGAGCTGCAAATGCTTCAATAAATTATGAATAGGCATGTAAATGTTTAAATCCATGTGTTTGGATGAGAGGCAAGACTGAAAAAATAAGAGCAATTCTTGATCTACTCTGATTTTCATGATATGACAGACTGTCAAGGTTAAAAGGACCTCCACAGAATTTTATTAACTTTTATATTACTTGCTTGATATAAAATGTAGATGGCAAAACAGGAGAGAGTCATGGCGAGGTGTCAAGTTATTAAGACTTAATTGCTTCTAGAGTAAATAGCTGAACATGTACAGTGCTATGATGTAAAAATATATGTTAAATAGATTGTCTAAATATGCAGCTTGAGGATGTATCTTCCATTTTTATGTTTTTGGCTTGCTGATGCTCATAGCTTGATAAGATGTGATCAATCTTAGAATCATTAATATGGTACTGTTGTAAAACATAGTTCCGTAAAATGAACGGAAACAGGAGCAATGTCCTGCTGAAAACAGAATAACGGGCAGTTATAACTGAAATCTATAGCTATTGTTTCTTCTGTTTTAAAGCAGCAATATGGTAAAACTGAACACAGGTGATATAGATTTCCTATCAGAATTATGAGAGAAGTAGTCTATTATAGAAGATGTCTATATATGAAAGATTGCCACCTTTTTATTAAAGTTACATTTCTACCCCTTCTCTCAAGCTCATATGCGTGTAAGACGTTAAAAGTGCAGAGAAGGAGAATGTGTAGGAAGACTGCTTGGGGACCTGAGCAGTCAGCCGAGGTCTGCATCCCCTGGGTCCTGGAGAGTGGGGGTACTCGAGCAGTGCGACCCCACCTGTGCAGATGGCTGTGTTCTTCCCTCAGAAGCATTGATTCGAGCTGAGCTAGCACTTGGATAACTGGCGTTTTGAAGATGCTTGTCATGGTTGAAGATTTTGCTGTTTTTTTTTAAAAAAAACCAAAATGTGCTGCCCTCTCCCTGCCCCCCCCCCAAACCACCACCCAGAAACAAATAAAAAGCACAAAAAAAGAAAAAACCCAGGGCAATATGGGTGCCAGTAATTAATGTAGCCATAGTTCTGCTCTTAAAATGTCTTTCACTGTTACCTTATTTGCCCTGCATTTTTGCAGTGATGTGGAATCTGAAACTTGTGCTATTAAAACTATGAATTTGGTAAAATATTTTATCACAGAATGTAGTTAGCCCTTACAGTGACATTCCTCTGCACAAGGAGGATTGTTCTCTGAGGAGTTTGTTACTTTATTTCTAAAAGAAATAGTCACTCTTAACCAGAAGTTATGCTCCTGTTGCTGGAACACACTGCTGAAGCTGTGTGTCACAGTTGTATGATAAGACTTTGTGTTATCTCATGTCCTTAAAATCTTAGCCTTTATTTCCCCTTCCACCCCCCATTACAGTAATGTTTTCAGCAAGCAGTAGGTTGGAGGGTTGGAGCCAGCCGGTAATTTTCTCTGTTTCCTTCCTGGGACATGTTGCACCTTCATCTGCTGATAGCAGGCTCGCTGTGTTCAAAGGGCTGCTGGTGGAAAGCTCCAACAAGCCCATCAGCTGCAGGATTGGATTTGGACAGCAAATGATTCATCGTCTAAGTTAGGCACCACAGTGACTGCAACTTTGCTCTTTGTATAAGAACTTTCTGTTAAACAATTGTATTGCCCATTGAAAAGACAGATACTTAACGTTTTTCCCCTATGGTATTTAGAACTTGAACAAAGATCAGTCATAGTAACAGTTTTGTGCATTGTGTTGGTAGGACCTTATCTAAACTGTATTTGGAAAATTATGAGCAGCCATTTGAAAAAGATGAACTCACACTGGGACTGGGTGAAAAGGGCTACAGGAGTGATAGGGGAAATGAAGAGCTTGTAAAAGGAGACAGAATGAGCTAGCTCAGGTGTCTGCTGTATGGCACTTCCTTGAGCTCTGCGAGCATGCTCTTAGATAAATTGGTTTCTATCTTGCCAGTCTAGTCTCTCAGCAGAGTCCATATTTCTCAAAAACAAATATTTGAATTTAAGTGTCTGAAGCGTACCCTACAGTGATAAATACACTGCTAACTCTGGGAAAACAGTAAAGGCTAGGAAAGACTATCTGGGTCAGATTGCCCACACTGGTGCCCCCTCCATGCCACGCTTTCTGGCCGTCCTGGTGAAAAAAACTATTCTTCTTCATTGTGAAATGCAAAGCACTAGAAATAATCCTTATTGGATTGTTCTTGGCTCGTGGTGTTGAAAGCTTTATTATATTTCCCTGTAGTTGGTACAGTTTTGCTGCCAGCTTGCTATTCAGGTTTGTGTGTTTCTCATTCATTTTCAAGGAGCTTAATACCATGGAATGCAGAGAGAAGACTGGGACTTTAGATTCAAAGAAAATAGTTGAGAGCGGAAAATGGCTGTTTTCAATAGGATCTGAAATACTGTGAAGTTTTTTTCTGGCTTTGGTTTTTAATAGTTGATTAATTCCTTTGTCTATTCCTCCAACATTGTCTGGGTGTTTTTTTTGTGGTTGTTTAATTTATTTAATAGCAATAGTTTCAAAATCAATAAGAAATGAGAAAAAACAAACCCCAAACCCTAAGCTTGTGCCTCCTTGGCAGAGAGACCTCTGCTACCCATCTGCTAGCTGAAACTTGAGAAAGCAGGCTTTGTGTTCACGCTCTGAACCTGGAACCTGATCTGGTGTTCAGTTACGTGGAAGGGAATCTTGCCATGAGTTCACTGGGCTTTACTTCACACTCTCTGGAGCAGTGATTTATCAGTCACAAATTTGAACTTTTGTGGGGTTTTTTTTTTGTTGTGGTTTGGTTTTTTTTTGAGTTCAGCTAACTCATACATTTGCTTTGCACTTAGAAATGCAACCCTGTTAAGTCTTTAAACCTTCAGTCCATATCATAGCAAATACATACATCTCTGCAGTTAGCTTCTCAGTCACAGCTTTTTTCCCCTTTGAAACAAAGCTGACTGGAAGGTCTACACTATCTGTAATAGAAAATAGTGGGGAACAAAGAGAAAGAAAAATCTGCTTGGGTTTTTATTGCCTTAATCTTAGAAAAATATAGCTTGTCCATGTGGTTTTAAGACTTGCAGCAGATCTAACATTACTAATGATGGAAAACGAAATTTGTTTGAATTTTGGTTTTCGTTCAGATAGAGGTTGACTTCTACTCTGTAGGCAAAGTGACAGTCCCACAGGCCTTTCGGTGGTGTGAACCACCTGGAGCTCTCTCTGTAGTCTGATTCTTGGAGTACAGATAGACTTCTGCGTTGGTAAGATGTAACACCATACTGTGGTCTGGTACTTCAGGTGGGAATGCCCAGAAGGCCTTCTCTTAGAAGTCCTCATAGCATGTTAAAAACCACTAAATGAAAATATCTGATGTAAAAGAAGTGATGTTTGCATCAAGGAGGGCAAGATGATTACTTTCTCTAGGCTGCGGGAGAATGCTAACATATGCCATCCTTGCATCCAGTTAGATTGATGAATACCAGATGGAAGTCATGCAGAATGTTTTCTGTAGTATGCATAAGTGTTGCTGGCAGCTTTTCAGTTTTTGATATAGCAGAAGACAGTTGTAGTTGCTTTAGTGAGTTGAGATAAATGCCTGCAGACTCCAAAGTCTGTCTAAAAGAAGCACTGTAGCTCTACAAGTTTTCAGTGATCCGTTGTTTATTGTTGAAGTATCATGACTGTGGGTGTTACTTAATACAAGTGCTTGATATTACTAAGAGCCGTTGGTACAGATAAGTAGCTCTTTTGCACAATTTTATTTATTTTTCATGAATTTTTATTTAAATTTTAGGTGCACATTCTGTTTTTCCTTTAATAACCAAAGATGCATGTTGAAATGTTCACTAAATAGCATTTCATGTATGACATATGACTGCTGATTTTCACGTTCTTGTGTTTCTTTTTCCCAGCACCGTGTCCATCTTGTCCATTTGGGTCTTGCAGCTGCGTTTAATCTGTGTCAGTGGAGTCTTGTCAATTGTGACCTGAAACAATGAGCTGTGCAGTGCCAGCACAGTCTGCGTGTGTGCATGCTCTGAACTGCATTGCTAACTGTGCTCAGTGTTACTGGCTAGCAGTAACAAATCTTTGAGAGACCACAAAGTGTTCATCTATTTAAATACTCATGCATGCAGCTGTTGCATTTTGGAACTGTATTTTTATGGTCTTCTGTGTCAGTGGTTTTACTCTCAAGGGGCTTAACTGACTTTGTTATTTTGCGACTTCTAGTTTTAAGCTAATGGTCTGCAGCAATTTGTCTTTTGTAACCTTAGCCTGTGATCTGAGTCTGGTTTGGGTGTGATTTCTGTGTGGCTATTTATTTTCACTGGCCCCATTTGTGACTGTTTGACACAATTCAGTTGAGACCACTTGGACATAAATTCAGGTGAGACCAGAAATAATGGAAATCTGTAGTGAAAAACACATAGCACATGGCCTTTGTGGCCCACTTGTGCAAGGGTTCAAAAGAGACTGTGAATCATGTGGCAGTTATGGGGGGAAAAACAGTTCTGTAGCTCGTTTCCTTTGGGAAAAGGGAGTGAGATTGTAAATGGCTGCAAACCCTTACTCTGGCTGGGGAGCTACAAACTGTCCTTAGTTGCTGAGAGCAGCCCAGTCTCCCAAGGCAGGGGATTGTGTGTTGCCTCCCACAGTCAGCAAATAGAGCCAGTTCTCTTGTTCCTTTGCCATGGAAGAACTGAGCTGCTGCCGGCTGAGGAGCCTGCACAAAAGCAGAGAGGCCAAGTAAAGCAAAGGGTAGAGCAAGTTTGTTTGAACATGTTTGTAAAAATGATGAAATGACCCAAGGTGCCCAGAGGAATGGGATAGTAATTTAGGATAATAATTGGAGCTGGTTTGAACTTTTCATTGACTTTTTTTATGTTAGAAAATGCTGGCTTCTCAAAATGAGAAAAACATTTTCTTGAAGTGTGTAGGCTTTGTTAAAATTGTTAAGGAGAGTTGCTAGTATGAGTCTTTTGAACATGAGATGCTCCCCTGTTACAGTTCAGAAGCCTGGTTGTCAGAGCCCTCACCCAGTATGGAAGACTGACATCCTCAAGTCCTTGCTTTGCTTCATTGAAATGGTCCTTAAAGCCAGCTGGAAGCAACAGCTGGGTGGACAACAGAGACCACAGTGCGTGCAGTGATTGACAGGGTTACTGCCCTTGGCGCCACCCTGCTCCCCAGGGACCAGGGAGCTGAGCCACTGCTGAATTCATTTAAGTTTTACATTTCGCAGCAAGGAAATCAATGACGTTTACTTTAAAAATCACTTGGTAAATGCTACACTGAAACTTCATTAGCCACTCAAAGCTATGCAGCCCCTGCTCATCAGTCCAAGTCCTCTGTGATGAAGGCTCATCAAACTCTGGTGCCTGGGCTGAGTTCTCCAGTGATTCGGTATCACGAGATCTGCTGTGCTGTGTCCTCTGCTTTGCAGGAGTTCTGGTAGCATGTCAAGTAAGGAAAGCAAAGGAAGCTTGAACAGCTTGAAGTCCTCATCAGGCCTTTAGAAGTAGATATGAACTAGGATGATCTGGTATCTCAGATGTGTCCCAGACAGATACCAAAAGCCCTCTGCATGGTTTGCATTTGTTGTATTGCAAGTTGTTGAATTGCTTATGGCCTGCTGGACAACTGAAAAGCCAGACTGCTTCTAACCTGTCTCAACTGTATAAAAATTGCTTCCCCTCATGTTGTCTCCAGCTCTGTACAGTGCTGGCTATGTATCCCCCTTGTTCAAGCAGTAGCATGCAAAGCTCAGGTATTGGCTACCCAAACTTTTTTTAGGGGGAGTGGTGGTGGGGGACAGCAGAAGTCATGAGTGCAGAAGACATGGTTTCGTTTGTGTGCTTTGTTTAGAGAATGGAGGCATCCGGGTGGACTTGCAGTTTAAAATGAAGGCTATTGCCAAACTCTAGGAAATGTGAATAGTTTAATTTTTTTTTTGTTTTGTTTTTGAAAATGTGTTTACAAGAATGTTCTAAAGTCTGAGTACTCCAGTTGTTCACCACTGAAGTTGTATTTTGCCTTGTTAAAAGTAATACCTGTTTAGTAGCTAGTAAGTTTAACTTCAGTGGTACTTATGTCTAAATCCTTTGGATGACTTTAAAAACTCCATGTCTCAGTTTGCGTGGTTTCGAAGGGTTGTGTGATGTGGTTGTCTTTGATAGCAGTGGAGGGGACTTGGTGCTGTTGTCGGTCCTGTTTCATGTGTGCGTGTTCTGGGCCCTAGTGCTGTTCATGAGTCATAAGGGCACTGCAGAGTAAGTGTATGCTGAATATGGCGTTGTAGGGAGGTCATTAAGCTAGTGGGGACCTAGACTGCTAAATCCATCTAGCACATCGTGTGCCTCGGTGCTGGGAGAGGCTGGGTCAGAGAAGCAAAGCTCAGCAGTCTGGGAGGTGTCAGGAGGTGCCTTTGCATGCGGAAGGCCTGGGACGCGCTGGCTGTGCAGGTGCATCTCTCCCTGCCTTGTCTGTCTGGGTTCTGAACTGTCCAGGGCAGTGACTGATTGCGCTGTGCCTGGTGCAGTGAGCTGCTGGTCCAGGTTAACTCCTCAATGCCAGCAGAAGAACACAATGAACATTGTGAATACATGGCATGTGAAAGCTGAGGTTATGGTAGTTCCTCGGAGTTCTGTTAGTGCAGGGTGAGAAAAAGTCCTGGTTGCGTCCCATGATACAGATGTGAACGGTGCGTGTTTGAATAGGAAAGAGGGGACGGACGGCTGAGGAGCCGGGGTGCGGATCAAGTAGTAGAAGTTGTAAGCAAGAGTAGCGTTTCCTGTACCACAGGGCACTGAGGGCAAGGGGACTTGAGGGGTTCTATCATCTGATTTCCCAGCTTCTAGCTAACAATGTCTGCTTTCAGCTCTCTCTTTGTCAAGAGCTCTGTTCTGCTGTTCTTCTGTAGTGGGTTTATAGGGTGCCTCAGAGAACAAGGTAGTAGATGGAATCATCACATCTTACTTGATTGCAAGGGAGGCAGAGTTAAACCTTCACTGAGCAGGAATGTCCCTCTAATTTAACAGTTAAGAAATATTTTAAAATAATAGTAGAGGTATTGTGCAGGAAAGTAACCATCAGTCTTCCTTTCTGAGGAAAAGAACCTTCCTTTTTGAGGTTGTAAAAAGACTGAATTTGAGCCGTGGCTGGATTTATGCTTATCATTCTCACTGTATTAGGAAAGCTGGGTAGGAATTTATTTGTGTTTTTCTGGATGAAGGATTTTTCCAGAACTCCTTCGAAGATCTATTGCCTTTGAAAATCCCCTCCTGTAAGACTCACGGAGAAGGAAGAACTAACACAACTGGTACTAGAAAGATGGGGAAAACAGTAATAAAATGGTAAAAAGAATACTGAGCAAATTACTTTTTTAATTCTAAACATAATGACATGAAATGTGTTATAATATAACGTAAAACCCTGTGAGATGCTGAGATAGGTATTAAAATGTTTATGTTCAAAATAACCTGGTCATAACGTAAGGGCAAACAGCAATGCAGGCATTTTACCAG
>Ga0065711_1035148_pt1 | contig 22729 bp, 17 predicted proteins | sample Hoacrofraction12_FD_59098 | JGI IMG/M metagenome (GOLD analysis project Ga0065711, IMG submission 59098) | Hoatzin crop microbial communities from Cojedes, Venezuela - Epithelial fraction 12 v2 (version 2) | ecosystem: Host-associated > Birds > Digestive system > Esophagus > Crop | place... | reverse complement strand
GGGGGGGGGGGGGGGTCGAAGGTCTCCAGCCCTCATCCGTGCACCCTGCAGGCTGGGCGGCCACTGCGCTGCTCTGTGACTGGAGTTACTCATCACAAGTAATCGTGTTGGTTTGTTTCGATTGCCATCTGATGGCAGAAGGACATGCACGTAGCCATTTTGCACTTGCACCACGCGGGGTTTCCTTAGCCAAACCTGCCCCACACTAACTCTTTTGCAAGCATTTGTGTATTTTCTGTGCGAATGCTGCAGAAAAGGGTCTGCTTGTGGATGCCTGAACTTGTAGCGCTGACGGTGCCCGAGGCAGGGCTCCCTGCTGTCTGTGGGGCTGGGGGAGCAGCAGAGGCACCCAGCTCCTCTCCCCAGCTCTGTGGGGTCGTGCTGCTGCCCCAAGCCGGGGCACTGCCACCTGCTTTGCCCCTCCAGGAGCCCACAGGCCCTGCTTTCTATCCGCCACCCACAACAGTGGGCAATCCACTGCTTGAAGCAGGAGCGCGTCATCTGCCTCACTGTCTTCTCAGAGCTGGAGAAAACGGGAAGAGCAGATACACACCGCAGGCATCTCTGAGCTAGGGGGGTGTGGGGTGGGATAGACAACTGAAAACAGCATCAGAAAGCAAAGGGCTGAGGAGTAAGCAGGTAGATCCCAGGGCTGTGCATTGCATGTGCCCAGGCTCTGGCGAGACATGACCTCAGTATTGAGGTGCAAGTATTCAGAGTGCAGATACTGGGACACGGTTGCCTGCAACGGGAGGAGGAAGAGTAAACTCAGCAGCCAAAGCTTCCTGGCAGTGCAGTCTGCTGTGGTGTCCCAGCCTTGCTCTGAGCCCCAGCTAAATGAGGCCGTACTGACTGTTCAGCCCAGGCTGCTTCACCTGTGGTGAGGCTGTTGACCAGTTCCTGGGTGGCTGTGGGGGGTGCCTGCCTGCATTGTCAAGCACTACCCCCGGGGGTGGCATCCTTGGCACCCGCTCTCACAGAAGAGGCTGATTGATCTCTTACCACTATCCCTGCGCCCCACCATGAGTACTACGAAATTCATCTGTTCAGCATGTTAAATACTTAAACTCAGGTGCTGAATTAAGTTCTGCTCTGGGAAGCTTCCTACCTGAAGAAAGATGTCAGCAGCTTCAAAGAAAATTTGATCTGCATTTATTTACCCTCGCGCAGGAAGGTATAAAATCCAGCCCAAGTGACAACTATTCACAAGGAGTCGATACCGACGAGACCTTAAAAGCGGTTTGAGTTTTACCTGGAGGAATGGTTGGAAACTGCATCTTTAATACGATCAAACATCTTCTGCACGGTAAATAAAATTAGATGAGCTTCAAATTCTAATTCTGTTGCTGTCAAGTGTTATGTGTCTGCTTCAACTCAGAAATAATAAATGCAGTTCTTTAATTTCAGCGCTATGCAAATAGTATTAGAAGATTATTCCTGGTGCGGGAAGATCAGCTTCTGCTGTAATATTAGCATAGGCTGGAAGATCTATTGCTGTGATCCGTGATGGCATTTAATGCTGCTTATTCTTTTCCATAGATAGACTGAAATGCAAATGCATTTCCTAGAGGTACTTTTCCTAGCACAAGTATTCGTTGTTTCTGCAGAAGCTCACAAGGAAAGAGACAGCGCAAAAGACCATGCACTTATCCAGGAATGTGAAAATTAAGCTTCAGGTCTGCAGGCCACTGGGGAACCTTTGTGACCCTTAACTGGACAACAGCAGCATCATTTTTAGTGATCCCCACGGGAGAAGGTGCACATCCACCCACTGCTCCCACGTGTGTCCTCCTGCCAGACCCACCCCTGCGCTTCCTTCCAGGAAGTCACCAGAGTTTGATGTGAGCAAAACCAAGCATTTTTCCCCTACCCTTCTCCTGGAAATGGATTAAGTCTTATGAATGAAAATTTCCTGAAGCCTGTATAGGAGGGCTTGAGGAAGGTGCATGTGGCTGGGAGTCAAGCATCAAAGGATGCCAGGGGCTGCCTACACAGGAGCCGTGCTGCCACCAGTCCCCGTGTGAAGCCAGAGGCACGCTTATGCTGGGAGCCCAGGAGCCTCCCTGTGTCCTGGCTTCACCTGTGGGCACGGCTCTGCTTCTGAGCTGGCTCTTCCAACGTGAGAAAAGGAAGAGAGTAAAAAGTTTACCCTAAAAAGTACAATGCTTTACTTCTAGCACTAGTTACTTCGTCAGCATCTTGCCTTGGCCCTTCCTGTGCATTGCTCATTGGCATCCTGTGTGCTTCGCCAGGAGAAATGCTCTGTTGAGAGCAGGCAATCTCTTCCTTCTTGTTCTTGGGTACATTTAGTGTGATCTTTATATGTTTCAATCGCACCCTTGCCTAATAGGTTACACTTCCTTCTCTCCTGTGGGTCCACAGGTTTAGTTATGCCATGATTACTCAAATTTTGTGTTTCTTTGCATACGACATGATTTCTTAGGAAGGGAGAACCACACAACTGCACAGGCTAAACAAAACTTATGCTAAAGCAGTCAGGCAATAGCACACACACACAAAAATGTCAAAACCAGAGGACAAGAGCAGACGCTGGCCATTAGACAATTTTGCTGCTGCAGCTAGGACAAGCTAGACAATATGTGTCTCATCCTATGGTAAGCTGCAGGTGCAGGTGGATGCATCTTAATTAATTTTGCAGAGATGGCTGAAATCAAGCCAGGTTCAAGGCCTGAGAAGACCTGAGGTCTAGTATAGTGAATTATGTTATAAAGCTTGAGGTTGGAGTACGGCTGAGATACAAGGCCACAATTTCTAGGTTAGAAAAGGCAAGTCCAAAGCCTCCTGAGACCTGAAGTCTCAGAAAATCTTGTATGCCAGTGATAGGCTTGTGGTGAGCAAACACCCATCTTCCCCTGTAACAAATTTCCAAGAGTTAGGAGGAATTAAGTCCTTCAAACAACTTACAATGCCATGGATGTTGCAACAGGAGGTTAACATTTCTGATTATTTAGACAGCCTCTAAAAAATCCTAAGTTTGGCACCTTGAGTATGAGTCTCACAGGCCTGTGTGTTTCCTATACTCAGACGTGCAGCTGTGCCTGAGTTGATGTTTGCCCTTGTTTTACAAGTCTAGTTATTGATGCTGAAGCCGTTCAGTTTTGGGGCAGTGAGCAGGAACAAGAAAGCAGCCTGGCGCTCTTTGCAAACGTGCACTGAGGCAGAGCCTTGTGTTCAGATATGCGGCTTTCGCAGAATTGTCTGCTCATCAACCTCTCTGCAGCTCCAGTGTAAGAGTAAACTGAGATAGTGGTGATGTTTCTATTTTTCTGGCTACAGCATTTTTGGAAAGCTGAAGTGGTTCCCTTGGCGTTCAGTATAGCTGTAGTTATACGTCCACTTAGCTTTTTAGCTACAACGCAGGTTTCCAGAGCGAAGACCAGCCTGTGCGGTTGGGTACGGGGCTGGGACAGATGTGTACGGCACTTGGGCAGATGTGCCTCCTTGGTGACGCTGTGCCGCCTGGGCTGTGACCCTGGGCTGGGCCCAGGGATGGGTCTGTGGGAGGCCATAAGCCTTCACGGAGGAGAGAGAGAGGGCTTCTGTGGCATTAGCAACGTGCTGTCTTCCCAGCAGGAGAGTTTAGTAAGAAACTTATGCTTTGCAGTTCTGCGGTTTGCTAAAGGGCAGAATAAATTTTGAAGTGCCACAAAGATCCAGCTGAGCTGTCTGAATAATATTCTAATAAATTGCATAATAAAGAAGTGACTTCAGTAGGAGATCAGCTGTTTACACTGGTCCCTAACGGATCTCTAGCAAATAACACGTTCACTTAGCATCTTTCCTGCTTTCAGATAAGCCAGTATGGACCTTTCAGCCCTAGGGATGTGGAGGGTGAGATGGTACGAGCTGTTTCCCTGCTCTGTACTTGCAACATCACGGTTTGCATAGCTGCCAGGATTAAGTGCACCCTGTGCGGTGGGAGCCACTGCTGGCCAGCTGAGCCTTGGAGCTTTGCAAGAGCAGCTTGCAACTATGCAGACTGTTGGTTGTGGTGTGCTGGCTGGCAGAAACACCTCACTAAGCAGGACTGATTCTGCTGCTGCTGCTGCTGCTGCAGACTCGACACTGAAATTTGACAAAGGAGCTGGCTCAGCATCGCTGCAGGGAGGACTCTTTGCAGGACCTTGGGCTCGCAGGGTCTGCTGCAGGGAGCTGGGGTGCTCTGGGATGCTGGGTACCTGCTGTGGTCTTGGACCGCTGAATCCAGGGCAGACATTCTGGAAACATGGCATATGACACCTGGGAATCTGCATGCTGCTTCCCCGAGGACCCCATCCTAGATTCACCTGCCTTGTGTGGTCTAGGCCCCTGAAACAGTCTTGGTGCATTTGCTCTTGTGGGTCCGGGGCAGATCAGGTCTCAGGGGTTCTGCAAAGCTCCCTGGTACACTGTCTGATGTGAGCCTGAAGCATTGGAACAGCCAACCATGCAAGTGCGGGCATAATATTTCAGCATCAGAGAAGAGATCTGCCCTTCTCCAGTGGCTCATGTCGTGGCAACGCACCCTTCTGTGCCACGGGGCAAGGGATTGAGTAAAAGGAATTGGGTGCCCTCAGCCAGCCCTCTGGAGACACCTGCTCTCCTGCTCCTGCTGCTTCCCCCTGCCACACCTCATGCTTGGGCAGGAGACCAGAGGAACCAGCGCATCGCTGCATGTCCTGTAAACCCTGTGCCAAATGTCTCAGAGAGGGAGGTGATCCCTGCCCCTGCTCCTCTTCTTGTCACAGCAGCTACAAAGCATGGGACACAACGTTCTCCTTCCGGTCCAGGGTTGCACTTCTTAAGTCTTCTACATGCCCCTGCACAACAGGTGCATCGCTGCCTAACACAACAGCACAAGAGGCTCTGCTGTTCAGCCTGGTCCTTCCTCGGCACCGTGGAGGGGCCGGTGCTTCCCACAGCCTGCTCTCCCGCTCCCCTGCGCCTGAGCATTGCTCTGAGCCGCGGGGCACGGCCTTTTAAAGCTTCCCACTCTCTGCCCGAGGAGCTGCCCAGCAGCTGGGCCTCGGACCGTGAAGTCTGCGCTCAGGAACAGGTTTTACACACGTGCTATGGAGTCCTGCCGCATGCCTGGGTGCAAGGCTCATTGGGCTACAAAGGATGCAGAGCCCCAGGGCAGCGGACCCCATCAGTTGGGGGGTCTGGTTGGTGGGACTCGGCCAAGCACATCTCCTTTCTGTCATCTGCACAGCGCGATCTGCCCTCCCCCTCGCTCACTCTTTGTAAGCTGGGTCCTGCAGAGACTTTATTTGTGGCAGCCTGGCGTGTTGGCTATGCAGAGCACATCGCTGGTTTTACTGCTGGGAAGGTTTTAGTGGCTGTGAAATGAGATAAGGCAAACAGCTTCACGTTGGTATGGGTGGACAGAAGAATTGAAAGTATGGGTTCTGCATAACAACAACAACAAAAGAAGATGTATTAAGTCTGATGTTAGACAGTTCATGAAATAATTAGCGTTTCCAAGTGTGTCGTAATTTCAGACGAAAGTGAAAATACAACAAGATGAACAGAAAATGATGGGTTATACTTTTGGAACAAGGGACTTTAATTGAGCCAGATGGGCCCAGATGTTCCCTCCCACTCTCTGACTGAAATGATCACCTATTCAGAGAGAAATGTGGGAGAAACTGTAACAAAGATGCAAGAAGAAATTTTCCACAAGCAATGATTACACTAAGGGGACTTCAGGCAGCTCTTACTGCTCCAGTGAGGCCAATTGTGTATGAAAATATGAATATTTGAAGCCTGACTTGAAGAGGTGCTTACTGCTGCTCACACTTCAGTTTGCATTTTGATCCAATAAAGACTTTATAATCAGTCTCCTCTCCCATCAACTGGCTTTGACTCCAGTTTTCCTTTTGGTCATCTGCTCTTTCTGTTCCTGGTTCATGCAAGCAGACCTCTTCTCTCTGTGCTTCAGCTTTCCTGATGAGTTTGCTAACAGCAATTATTTTTATTCTGATCCATTTTTAGAGTTGCAGTTTGAAGTTGCACCTGAGATGAATGGTTTTATATCATTGCAACATTCGACATGATCAACCTAACCAGAGATCTCTGAAAAGTGTCTCACACCATGAAGGTCTCTCTGCTTCCCTGCACATGCACTTGAAGCTGCCAAGGGGTCATGCATGCACAAGGAGGTGGGAAGCGTGCGTGCACTCGTATGCAACATGTCCACAAGAAAAAGTGGAGATTTAAGACCATAACATTAGGAGTCTGGTAGGTGTTGGGAAGATATTGAGGCCATCAGGTCTGGAAGAGGTCTGGGCATGGGGATGCTTGATCTGTCTGTCCTGGGTGCTCCCTTGCTAGGCAGCCTGTGCTCCCTGCTCCCTGCTTCACCCTCCTGGCTGCAGTCAGCCACATGTGGTATGAACAGAAGGAAGGTTTGGTTCATTTTTCTGCCACAGACTGTGGTGGTCAGGTGCAGGGCTGCATGGCAGTTGTCCTTGGACAGCCCTGATTGCATACCTTAGTATTCTGTTAATTGATCCTCCGCTTTGCTGCCATTGTCCTTCCTTTCTCAGCGCAGTCGCCTCCCACAAAGACAGCTCCCTCCAAATTACTGCTTCTCCACTGGCTCCAGTTTCCTACATCCTTATCCACGTTTGGTATTTCTGATGTGGTTATCCATACAATATACTCTGTCTTCTATGCTATCATTGATGCAGTTCCTGGGTTACTGCTGGGCTAGCAAAAGTCTTTTCCCCAGAGGTCCCCAAAGCCCTCCTCCCTTTGAAGTTCAGCCACTTCTCGCATCTCTGAATGGCCTGTCAAACCCAGCCAGCCCTCATGGTGGCCTGGAAATGTCCATCTTCTTCCTCCATCACACTCTGCCCTGAAGAACTGGCAGAGTCTCCTGCAAGGCCATGTCCCAGCACCATCCATGGGTTATCAGTACTCCACTCCTCTTCTTCACAGCAGGGAGAGAGGAGGCACAGACAGCAGCCACCCAAGTCATCCCTGCTGTCGCCTTGCAGGGTGGGCAGGAAGGACAGGGGAGGGTGCGACTGGTAAGAAACAGAAAAGACTCAGCTGCCTTGTAACTGACTTTTATCTGAAACTCCCGCAGTATCCTGACATCCCCGGTTCACCTAGTGTGACTCCTCTGAAGACTGGGCACAGCACCTCCTCCCTCATGTGTCCTTCTGGCTGGATGGAGGTGGGAGCAACCCAGGTAGGCTTCAGCTCCTTCTTCCTCTCCTTGGACAATGTGCCACCCTGGAGCTGGGACTGGACCTTGCAAACTGCCCAGGGGGTCATCGCTGGGGCTGCGTGCAGGGGTGTTGCTGGGGAAGCGCAGTAACCAACTTCGGCACTAAGAAAGTCTCCTGAAGAACACCTCCCACGTCTAGGGGTCAATTCTCCTGTTCCAAATGCTCTCAGAGTTAGGAAAAGGGGTCTCTCCCACCTGGTCCAGCCTTCAGACTCCTCCACCACCAGCCTCTGAGTTGGAGGTGTGGCTCTTCAAGTTCCACCGCACCCCAAAGAGCAGCTGATGGGCCTTGTATGGTGCGGCCTCTGCCTCTTCAGAGAGGTTCATTGGGAACTGTGTACACTTCCTCAATGAGCTGCATCTCAAGTCAGCTCATCTGGGAAGGAGGGCAGGGGACCTTTGACGAGCGTTATACCAACTAACATTGCAGAGCAGCATTTCTCTCTCAGGTGCATATGACCTGCTCCTCCACCACTGGGAACTGGTTCCTGCTAGAGGTTTTTTCCTCAGGCTGTTGGAGCAAAAACATCCGGGGAAACCACACCTTCCTTCTCCTCCCTGCTCAATGAGAGTGTTTTACCCACCTGGACACGGTCCTCTGCAGCCTGCTGTAGGTGACCCTGCTTTGGCAGGAGGGTTGGACTAGATGACCCACAGAGGTCCCTTCCAACCCCAAACATTCTGTGATTCTGTGATTCTGTGATTCTGTGATTCTGTGACCCAGGAATTCGGATTTACTTTACAGCCAAATGGAGACTGTTCCCTCTGGCTAACCCACAGCAACATGTTTCTCACCACAGGCCTAAAATGCTGTTGCAGAATAGCAGGAGAGCAGGCACGAACACCATGTCTGAGGTGGTGCTTGAGCCGTGGGAAGCTGCCACATCCATTAAACACAGCCAGGTTCTTCTTGGGAAGAGATTCTCTAAATGAGAGCAGTGGAGAGCTGGACAGCACGGACCATCAAACATACCTGCAGAGGCTTGCTCCTCTTTGACTTGGCAGCTTTCTTCCGATCTCCTGTTAAACACTGCAGCCAGCTGATGCTCTGGTGCTTTCTGTGGGGGCCTGTTTGCAGGTCTCAAATAGTCTAGAGCTCTACTGGTAGCATAATAGTCCCTGTGATGAACTGCCTTGTAGTTCCTGTTCATCATATAGGAAAAGCTTAAAGCTGTCAGACAAGTACTTAGCTCTGCTCTGGATCCCTGTACGTGGATTAATCACTAGGAGCCCCAGGGAGCAGAGCTAATACTCGTGTTCAGTTGTTGCCAGCAACACTACAAGCCAAACAGCTGTTAAGAAAAAAAAATTCTTATGAAGGCAGTAACTCCTCACCACCCCCTCACACCTGTTACCTAGTAGCTTACAAAATTCCTTTCTGCTGATAGGAATAAGAGGCTTTGTTTCTCTCTCTTTTCAGTAGGTTTCTGGGTAGGAGTTAGTTGTACAGAAACAAAAATCACACCAGTTCCTGGCCTGATCTTGATGTAGGAACACAGTACCCTGCACGATACTCTCCCATTCCGGGTACAGCTGCAATGGAGAGCTGATCTGCAAACAGCAGTTGGGAGGGAGGGAGATGCAAGGGCTCCCTGTACACCCTCGGGCAGTATAGCTGCAGAAAAACACAAGCCTGCCTTGAAATATACCTTGGTAGCTGGTTACCTGCAGCTGTTGCTGCCACGGGATTTCAGAAGTGCTGGATATTCATTTAGGAAACTGAGCTCCTGGGTAGCCACCAGCCCTTCCTTGAGTACCTCTGTTACTACACACAGGCACGCATGATCCACGGCTCCCCAACAGAGAGTGCTCCCTCTGTGCACCCCGGGGTGCGGGAGCATCATCTCCTCAGCTTCGGCAGCCCAAATGCAACATTACCGACGATCTGGACAACGTTCCACTTGCGACTGCATCATGGGCTTTCTTTGGTCGGTTGGTTTCGGTTTTTTTCCTTGGAAATACGGAGCAATAGGAGGATGAGATAAAGACAAACTGCAGTGCAGCAAGACACAGCAGTTCCTGAGCAGACTCACAGAAACCATCCTACGAGTGCAAAAGCTATTGTCATGTCTCTGGTTCACGTTGGGGTTTGAGCACTTGGCATATGAGATAGTGCAAGAGTGACTGAACCCCAATCAAACAAAGTGACTTTCAAAAAAAAGAGAAGCTGTTCGACAATGAATTTGGACACCATGTTTTTTTCCCTGACCAAAGGGTTCAAGCATTTTGAACCCTGGCACTCGGCAGCTCTCACTTGGAGGGACCCATCTAGGGGATCCTGTATTTCAGAGAACTCCCTTCAAAGCAAGAGCCAGTTGCTCAGTCAGGCACAGGGGGGTCCGAGTACTTATTCAGCCTTAGCTCTGCCCCTCTGAGCATGACACAGCAGCTCCCCATCATGAACAACCCTCTGCTGCCAAGTTTCTTCCAAAGGAAATACATCCCACCATTGTTCGTATGGGAATCTGGTTGCCTCACCGGGTATAAACACAGGTTTTATTCTTCTGGAAGCAGAAACAACAATTCTTTAACAGTCCTTAATTTCCAAAATAGTTTCATTTTTTCATGAAAGGTACAATGGTCAAATCTTCCTGTGAAAACAGCTGATCTTTGTTGCTGTCCCAGCCTGTCCAGGATATGCCTTCTCATATGGGCCAGGTGACAGGTAAAGGCAGAAAGAAACTTCTTTTTTTGTTTGAAAAGTCACAAAGGCCAAGTCACTTTAATGAATGTTCTCTGGTCACCAGCAATACGGTGCTGAGTGAACAGAAGCCACCTATAAATAATAAATCATGACTAGCTCTTGGCTTGTGAAGGGAAATGCCTGCCTTATCACTGCAGTTGCGATGGCTCCCAGTGGTGGCTCCAGTTCAGTCCTGGGAGGATACTTACTGTCTGCATGCGAAATGCTCTGAGAATGAATATGGCACAGGTCCTCATCTCTGCAAGCAGCTGCACTCTGGTCTGGCACCGCGCTCTGCAGAAAGCTGCATCTGGGGCTCTTTGCTGCAGGGAAGCACCCGTCCTATCCTTGCCGCCCCCAGTGTGTTGCTGAATCAGACAGGCAGACTCAGCTGCAAACTGGAAAAACTTGTTCATGCCCATATAGCATGGACACCGCTTCTCCTTACCAGGTAGGGTGTGGCTCAGGGGTGTCTGCTTGGTTTTCAGCTGTAATCCTGCAATCCCGTGACCAGTGCATGGAGCTACGGGGTTGAACATGCCGTCACCTTAGCAATGGGTTCCCCAAAATGCTTCCTGCTCCCCACCTTTCCTCCCACATTTCCCTTCGCTGTAGGAGCTGGCTCACACTGACCCACAGGCTGTCTGGGGAAGCACAGAAACCAGGCACCTCCAGCAGCAGAGCCAGACCTGGCACCAAGTCCCACCAGTGACCCATGAGGTTGGGTCCCAGCCTAAGGCAGCCACCGGCAACCCGGTGCCTTCCCCTTCGGTGAGGGCTGCCCACACCTACACAGCTAGAAGGGGTGTTCTTGTACCTCCTAAAACCCAGCCAAGCTCTCTTACCTCAGGAGGCTCTGGAGAAGAAGCAGGATTCAAACGGGTGATTGAGGGCTGCTGAGCAGTTGGCACAAGGGGTGTCCCCGAGCGGTGAACGTGAGGAGCGTTTGCACGTCCGCTTTCAAGCCCCCTTCCAGGGAGCCTGGAGCTGAGGGATGTCCCTGACACAAACCTCCTTGGCAGCAGCGTATGTACCACCCGGCATCCCACCACCACGGGGACTTCCAGTGCCCAGGAGAAAACACATCGTGTCTGAGCATCTCTCCCAGAAACGTGTTTCTGAGGGTTCTGCCAAGGAGAAAAACCTCCTGATTCGGGTCACTGATGCCCTCTACATTTCTGAAACAACCTGAGCAAGGATGCCACTTGTTTCAGGCGTCATGCAGAAATAAGTCAAAAGGCTCATGAACAGTCAGAACAGTCAGAGAAACCTGTGCCAGCCTGGATCCTCTGTGCAACCACCCCCCACCCCTCCAAACAGATGCTGCTGTAACAGCAGCGTCCTGTCTTCTTCCTTCTCTCCACCTAGCATCAGGTCTGACAGTAACTAGATTTGGGAGTCATGCTGTTTTAATGATACGATAATCACTACTCCCTCTGCCCTACTTCTAGGCCTTCTGGCATTCAGAATGGTCAATAGTTTAATTCCTAAAGGAAATGAATACATATTTCTTTTGTATCTGAAGAACTGAATGAAAAAGATGGTGGTTTTTTTGACACTCTATATTGGGCCCCGCCTCAAACTTTCTTGTTAGTCTAGTTCCCTTGGTACACCATGGGCTTTGCAACTCCAGCAAGCAAAGAAGCTCTACCAGTGACACACCAGCTGGCGTACAGCATCTATCTTATCTGTGGTAACACACCTTTTAAAGAACACTGTTTTGTGAAAACCGAGCATGCAGCATCTATGTGACAACTGCCAAACACGCTGCAGGCTGAGTCAAGCTGTCCAGGGAGCTGGGTGCAAGGAGAGAGAGCAACAGAGCGTGGAGAGAGCTCAGGCATGTGCTTGAGAACACCCATGAGCAGACCCACAGCTGTGGCTTGGGGAGGATGCTGAGAGAAACCTTCCCTAAGGACCCAGGGGGTTCTGGCTGCAGCTGAGGGGAATCACTGAGCACTGAGAGGATGGGGTGCCTCCCAGGAACTGCCTGCCCTGCCCAAAAAGTGCTGCGAGCTGGAGGGAGTTCATTTGCTATGCCTTTATTTCTGTTTCACTGACGAGGCATTTCCTCAATAGCAGGTTGCCTGTCCTAACAAAAAGCTGTCCCTAGTAAGGCTCACGGTATCTTCAGAGCTGCACCATGGCAAGTGTGGCTACAACAGAGAGATGGCCAAAACATCGCTTACGTCAGTTAGATCGCACTAAGTGGGAGGGTGGAGAAGTGGGGTTCACTCCAGCAGTAATGGCTGGGTGGCTTGCTCTGCTTTCCTTGCATGGGTAAAAGGCAAGGCGGCTGGTGCTCTCCCTCCAGACGCGGCAGATATAACCTCAGCTCTGTGGTGACCCTAAATGTCAGACAGGTTCATGAGGACGCAGAGCACGTGTGGTTATTTATGCAGATTTCCCACCCCTGGTCTCTAGATGAGAACTGAATTCCAGGGGTTAGCTCAAGAGAAGGCAGACTTTGCAAAGGAACTGAAATTAGAAGTAATGAACTGTGCATTGCAGCAAGTGAATTGAAATGAATGCAATATAAATATTAAAGAGAATACATAGCATGTGATATAAATTCTATAAATATAAAGAAGGGAATACTTGTACTGAACATTTTGAAAGCTTGAATACATTAAAATGCCACAGATGGGGAGCCAAACATCGCACAGATTTCTGATGCCGCCTAGTTCTGTTGCTTTGTTTTTACAAGAACTAGCTTGTCTGTCTATCTTGATCTACTAGAGAGTACAACTTAAACAAATTCTGCATTACTTCTGCAGCGTTTTGCTGAAGACCATGTTCTCCAGTTCCTCTTTTCTCTTTGATCCAGCTCTGGCTGAAACTCTTAACATAATACTCATAATTCTTCAAAGCAATCTAAGGCCTCTGAAAGAAATGCAAAAATTTATTGCTTTTGTTACTTTCCTACTTCTTTTTGTAACTTTGATATAAAAGCAGCCACTCTGTGTTGTGTTTGCACAACACTCAGCTCAGCAGATCTGGTCCATCTCTGGGGTTTCTACGTTCTCTGCTGAAAAGCCTGCAAACCTCCTCTGCGTTCTCCAGCCAGCAATCAAGCTTGCGCTCTTGCAACAGCCCAGACTGGATCTCCAGCTGATTGAAGGCATGACCAGATGCTTTGCTCCTGCACCCTCCTTTGCCCCATGCCAGTTCTGAAACAGTGCAACTGTCCTTCCAAGAGATCTCTGCTCCCATTGGTATCAGCTGCGCCAGCCTGGAGAACAAGTGTATTCCTGCTGCTTATATCAACAGCTACATGGTGGTGCTCGCTGTCTCCCACGTCTGTATATAGTGAGACATCAATGTAAACACCTGTGCCTTGTCCAAGAAGTGGACCATCTTCACAGCAGTGACTCCCAGCAGTGACAAAATAGTGCAGGGTTTCTAGCACAATCTTGCTTCCATCAAAAAGGGTACCTGCCAGCTGTTGCCGTTTCACTGCAGTCCTCAAGCAAAATCTCATGGACTCATTTGAAAATATTTGGGTTAACTGGGGGAAGGAACACAGTGCTCTGGAGGCTTTGTAAAATAAACTCCTCTTTAATAGCATAACAAAACCAGGAGGTCTGAAAGCATTTCTCCCTTGGTGCTATGCCATTCTGTGATTTCCTTGTAGTCTTCTGTTCCCTACAAACTTCAAATGAAAAAATTCTTCATACTGAGAAAATATAACAAAGCTGCTGCTTGACTACAGCTCTCTCATTCAGAGGTGTGTTGGTGTTCCTCCCCCAGAGCGGTCCCGGCTGTTTATGCAGCAGTGTGTGCTGGCCAGTGCCCGACCCTGAGATTGGCCCCACGCAAATAACTGAAGCTTCCCACAAAATAAAGTTCTGCTCATTCTGAGTGGGAGAAGCAGGTCGCTGGTCAACTTTACTGCTTTCTTCTCATCCTATTCTTATGGCAGTAGTCCCCAGATGGCACTATTTGGCCATTTTATGGGGTTTTTCCTTGTTTGCCTTTTTTTTTTTTTTTTAAGTTCATAGGCAGTGTACAGTCTTTGAAGAAATGCTGTATTCTTCCATATAGAAGGAAGTACTCAGCAGAAGCATTCAGTACTCAAGGAGGGGAAACAGGACCAGATAAAACCGGGCTAACACGATGGAGAGCTGTGTTCCAGAAGAGAGGCCTAGTGGCAGTGAAACCTGTTCTCAAGTGGAGAGGATTATGTTCTTCATCCAGTAAGGGAAATTATGAGGTTCAGAAGGAAAGAAAATGTCTGTTCAGAAAAGTCATGTTAAAACAACAATACGAGGAAGACAGACTTTCTGTTACTCGGTTTGGGATGCTGAGGAATAGCTGATTCAGAGAAAGGAAGGGCAGGGTCGGTAGGTGCTGACAGCAACAGCCCATTCAGAGACAGGACTGATCTGTGATATCCTATGGGTAATAACTTGTTTACATTTTTACTAATGATTTTTGGCACAAGAATTAGAACTGGGTTATTTAAGCAGACAAGAGTGATGATAGAGCATGAGTTTCAGTAACCTAAGGTGGTAAGATTGTGCTCTTGAGAACCTGTGGCCACAATCATTGCTATCAGCTGGAAATACATCAGAGGTGGTGCAGGAGTAATGAAACATATGAAAGCATGCAAGTTACCAGATGATCAGACTACAGCTGGGGCACAGCTGTGGAGAAGCTCTTCAGCTGTTTCACGGCCACTGCCAGCAGAGAGGAATCTCAGAGTCACAAGTGACCTGTTTGAGGCCTCCTTCGAAACACTGTGCGCAGCACTGGTCACTTGCAATATTGAAATGAGGCCTGGTGTGACAAATGACGACCTTGGCAGGTGCAGCACAGCCGAAAGGGGCTGAGGTGCACCAATGGTGTCCTCTACAAAGCCCTCAGTGCAGGGGGATGGCAAACCAGCTGGGAGTGAGAGGAGTTAAGCTGGACATCACGCAGTGCTGGCACACGAACAAGGGATCACCAGTATGTTTAGGGTGGAAATTAGCAGCTTTCTAGCAACTGCGAGTCATTTTTTTGGAGCAGCCTAAGACGTACGAATAACAGCACGATGAAGTGTGACAGGTTTATGGAAGACAGTATATGAGATGATAGGAAAGGGATGGTTTCAGTGGCTGAGGGGTGCCCACTTCATCTACTTTCCAGTGCCATTTAGTTTGAAAAAAGAGACATGATTTGTCATAATTGGTTCTTCCTTGCAGAGTTGTGTCAGACAGCTTTTTGGGACTGAGCTTAATCACAGTTACAAGTAAAAACCCACACAAAACAGAGAGATAAGCAACGAAAAAATCTTGACCTCCTGTTGCAGCTATTATACTGTGTAGTTTTGGTGTTCTGGGTACGCTAATAATTAAACCCACAGTTCAGTCTGCTGCAATTTAAAACAGAGTGGGTAATGGGAAGACTTCTGTTTCAATAAAAGAGAATACTCAGATGCCTGTCCTAATAGTAGAGACGTTCAAGAAACGGAAAACCATTCTTACTAAGAGCTATATAGAAATCTCATCTTCTTGACAGTTCTTGAGTCTCAGTTACAGTAATTCTTGTGCTCATTGAAAGCTTTCAAAAGTCATTAAAATGGACACAAAATTGTCCTACCTTTTTTTTTTTCTGCTATCAGGAACACTGGTGACCTTTGAAAATATTCCAAAAGATCAGCCAGTTTCAGTGTTGCTGGGACCCAAGCCTCATTCTCCCTCTATACTTGGAGAAAATAGGCACTGAGAATAGCTAAAGTAAGGGAGAGATCTTCCTTAAGCCTCATTTCACTTGATGGATGTGCCAGCAGCTGTTTTGGAAATGAAAAGAAAGCTCAGACAAGGAAACTTTGTCAGTTTGCTAGTGCAGATAAGCTTAACAGCCTGCAATTGGATGTAAGAACTCCTTGCCTGATTCCCTCTAGAAATAGGACTTAGAGGCTCATAGTGTCTCTATATGTCAGTGTCAGTCTATTTTAATGTTCTAATCCCCTTGTCAAGTACAAAGAAACAGGGCAGAGAAGGAGCAACACTGCATGACGAGGAAACAGGTGGCTGAGTAAAGCAGGGAGGACCTATGAAAGGCTGGAAGCAGTATAGGAGACTTCTGCTTTATTAGACCTTAGGAATCTGTGAGACTTCATAAATGCCTCAATGGCAGGGCAGGCAAGAGGTCCAGCCATCTTAAGAAATGAAACTGTAGAAAACCTAAATGGTTGTTGTGGTTTAACCCGGCCGAAACCAAGAAAATAGTTTTGCTTTTCTGCTTGGCAAATCACAGTTTTCTCGGCCCAGCTGCAGTGGGCAAGTGCAAACACAGGGACAAAATGCAAAGAGTCTCCTTGCCCAGGTAACACGCTCAAGAATGTCCACCCTCACAAAAACCCCACCTGCTGTCCCTTGTCCCAGACAGTCTACATTTACATGTATTTTTATTTGTTCCCATGCTCCCTCTGGAAGTGAAGCAGGCAGCTCAGATGTGGTGATGCAGATGCCTGTTTCAGGGACCAGCTTCCATCGGGTGACACCACACCAGGCTTGGGTCCCTGTGACCATCCAGGCAGGCTGAGTTCCCTCTGCTATCCTACGCTCCTTCCCAAGGCACACAGCAACAGACTCTCAGCTTCACGTCACAGAAAACACACTGCTCTGCCATTAGAGAAGCAAGCTGGGAAACCCTCCCCAGCAATGGTTTTGGAGCCCTAGCTGATTTGGGGCATGGAGGAGAGTGGGCCCGGGTGTAATGCAGAATGATGTTGGCCCACGCAGGAACAGCTAGCCCTTCCTCACAGGGGAGGAAGAGGGTACGTCTGCCTGGCAGGCTGTTAACTGGTGACAAACCTGTCAAAGCAAGAAGTTCTGGCTACAAAGTACTGGAAGAGATTTATCCTGAAAGTATAAGCACTTGAAAACTTCTTTGAGAATTTACTGATGCCACAGTTTGACAATGCTGATTCGTTACCTTAGCTGACTAAAGACAGCTAAATTACTGCTTATTCCCCCCCCACAAACACTTCTGCTTTTAATAATTTGCCCCTTGACATGTTCTTCTTTCCTGTCGCTGCACAGCAACAAGCGGCATTTCCTGACCTCTCTGCAGCCACCAACACATCTTATGAAGGACTCTTGTATAGGTTCAGCTTCTCCCTTTGTGATAGCTTGGTTATTTGGCATCAGATTTGACAAAGTGCACACTTCATTTAGCAAATGGGCAAACAGCCTGCAATCTTAATGCCTGCTAGTCTTTCTCATTTTCTTCTTTCGTAAGCTAAAGAGTTGAATAGCAGCTGAGCACTAAGATGAGCAGGTTTATGATGCTAGCTTGGTACAGCATGGCATTTGCCAGCAGTGACAAGCAGCACATAAAGACCTCTCTCCTGAAAGCAAGCATTTATGGTAAGAAGAGCCAGAGAAGAATCTAGTTTCTAAAACAAGAAGTGCTTATATTACATGTTGGTATTCTTTAATATAACGAATGTGGTGTTTAGCTATTAATAAGTATCTAGGCTTTAAGTAAATCAGACAGTGCTGCTGAAATCTGGCACCTGCAGGTGAATTTTGAAGTTAGTTTATTTTGAAATGAACACTTGGGCTCAGAGGAGGGAGAGATGTGGGGCAAGAAGGCTGTAAAGATAAAAAAAAAAGGCTTGGCCACGATTTCTTGCTGAGGAAGGTTACTTCAGTAAATCCATACGTCATGGAAGAATGTTACTACACTTCCTACTTCAGTGTTGTAATTGTTTATTACCATTGCTCATAGGGATCCAGCAAAAGATGTTTTCTGCACCATAAGAAATTCTCAGTAGGACAAAGACCATATGACTAAAGAAGGTGCTATAGCATTAGGCAGATCAGGCATACAAGGAGGGCTGAAGGGGGCTGAAGCCATCACTAGCACGCTGGTGACAAATGTAGTAATGTCATGGAAAGGGAGCAGCTAAGCGGGAAAAGGGGTAGTCCTATTTTCTTACAGCTGTGTGGTGCCATTGCTGGATTCCCCAGTGACCAAGATGCAAACGTGGTTGTTCCACGTGTTCTGGTTGGGACGTTCGTGTCATGCCCCTTTTCTCCCACTGCCCTGTGGATCCTTGGCACCTGTTAAGGGGTCAGCTCACACCACAGATGCTTTTCTTGATTGGGGCACTGATAAAATCTGTTTGCTGTTTCCAGGTTCCCATTAAACCTGGAAGAACCAAGTATCACTATCACTGTCTCTCTAGAAACGAGCTAAAGCTGTCAGGAAGGGGAGCAGAGAGACTGTCAGAGATAGAGCTAGGCTGCACAAGCTTTTTCCTTAGGAATGGGAAGCAGAGTAGGAAAGAAAATGGGATCAAAGGAGGAGACAAAAAGATAAGGGGGCAAAATCAGAGGGAGGAGGGATTTTGGTCAGCTTTCACGTTGCTTCAGCTATGCCCTGATTTGGCGTCTTCTCTCAGTGCCTGCCCTGAAGGCTAGATGGCTGGCATTACTCTAGCTGGTGGAGTCTGCTGACGTTTGGGGGGGGGTTCAGACATTTTACACCACCAGGATTAGTCCATCTACTTAAGTGGTTTTGGAAGTTTTCCTTGAGGATTTATTCCTTTTCATTAGTGTTTTACCCAGCCTATTTAGACTGAACAAAAAACTAACATTGGATCAGAGCATCCCAAGATCTGTTCTAACCAGCAGCATGTGTGGGGATCAGGCCCAGCAATCCCAGCCTATGCTTGTAGCTCCCAGAGAACCTGTCTGGGTGGGAGCACAAACGCAGTTCTAAAGTTAGGGTTTTCTTAAGCAGGAATGACTGTTTACATCTCTGTACCACCCTGTGTAGAGAAAGAGGAATAGGGATATTGCTACTAAGCAGTATAAGCTTTGATTGCAGGGCTCTAGGGGAAACTAATGAGCAGCCTCTTTCTTCAATTAGTTCTTGCTCAGCAAGGTTGCTTCCCCTTTGAAAGCAAGTAATTTTGTACTGCAGCAAGAAGCAAGTCTGCAGTCTGCAGAAACAAAGCAGACTGTGACTTCCTACAGCTCACCACCTCAGGGGTTATCAGGGGTTATCATCTTCATCAATCCCTGGCTGCCTCAGCCTCAAATCCCATAAACTCTGCATGCATGGTCTCCTAAGTATCTAAACCTGAAGGCAGATGGTGTGCATGCATGCCTCTGTGCAAAGACAGACAATCAATTATTTATGTGGATAAAACTATTGAATTATTTTTTGAATATATTTTTGCTGTTTAATTCTCCTGTATGTGCAGCAGTTCCCATTTGGTCTCAGATTTGAGAAGGAGGCTTACAACAACAGTGCTTCTGCATTGTCCTTTGACTCAGCAGCTACAAACCTCTGGGGACTTGGCAGTGCACCAGAATGGAGGAGGGAGATTCACTCTTCAGTAGACAGTCTTTGATAACCTTTTCTGATGTTTTACCGTGGCTTAACACCAGCGGAGACCTGACGTACATTCAAATTGCCAGGTATTGAAGAATGGAGAAATGACAGGAGAGAAAAAATTAGTATGTGTCCTTGTGGATTTCTAACTACATAGTAGTGCTTTCAGAGTGTCAGATCATCTTGGAAAGTCTTTTTCTCATTATAGCTTCACTTAACTGATACGCTACCCACCCGCTGTACGTGAAAATGGTGGCTTTTACCTACACCAGTCAATTTTGCCACTGTCCCCATTCCTACTCCTCTTGGGTGTTCCCCAATATAGTACTGAATGTATTAGAGAGAAGTTTAAGAAGTATGACTCTGATTACAGGAAAGGGATACTTGTTTAAACCACCAGCATGAGATGTTGACATACCCGACCTTGTCAAGTTCAGAAGAAATGTACAGGTTTCACATAAACACACACGCTCACATGTGAAATCCTGTTCAATGAGGACCAGAGAGGGAGAATACCTGAGGCAGTCCAAAGAGCAAGGTGGTAAGCTGCAGATCCCCACAAGTTATTAACTTAACACCAGGTAAACAGACCTGAGAGCAAGACTACAAGGGAATCAGTCAAAATACAGTTAAGGAGGAGACGAGGAAAGAAGAAAAAGAAACCAAGGGAATTGTCTGCATATTGGCTGTATTTGAAACTAAAGGAGCGGGGAAGACTGGGCCCTTTTTCCTAGTCAAAACATGAAACATGAGCAGTAAAACAATCAGGAGAAAAGGAGCTGGGGAAGCAGACATGCTGGCTACTGACAAACGTGCAGCGTCTCATTAAGAACTGGCACAGGACACAGAGACTGTTGGAGGTGGTGTGCCTCTCGCTCGTGGGACACAGAACTTTTTGTCTCATCTGCCTTTTAATTGTTTCTCTTTTCTTTGGAAAAGCCTTGAGGGATGCCAGAGAGATTAACGACTTCACCTGCCTGCTTTAAGTGTTGGCTGCAAAGAGCTGGGCCAAAATGTGATCCTAACCAGTTCAGTGGAACCAGTGGTAGGCCTGGTGAAGAGAAGACTTGTTTGGCTTTCTGTCTGCTGATTTCTCTGCAGGTTTGGGGCAACGCCTCTAGCGAGGGCTGGGCATAGAGCCTTGAATTCATTCTTTTTCCTCAAGACACAGAGAGATAAGCTTGCTTGAGTGGGTCTTCACAGCAGCAGTAGCAACGTGCTGCTCCTGAAGAAAGACAGAGATTCATCTCCCAGGTGGATGAGCTGCGCTGTGCTCCGAAACGCTTGCTGGCTCTGGTGAAATGACAGCCTCCCAAGTGGCACGAATTGCACCTTGCTGCACAACTTTTCCTGCACTCTGACATGAAGGTTTGACCTTCTAAAGGCAGTTTAAGTTAGTCAGCGCCCCTTGGCGTAAACTGGTCCATACAATGCTGGTCATGTGCTCACAAACTGGGGAGCACACAAACACTTCCTCCAAATTTTCGTGAAACAGCCAACTTCCACAGGGCATAAATCTGTTACGCACAACAGAAGAGATTACACCCAAAAACTTGTAAAACAGCCATAGAAATGCGCAGCAGCAATTGTGAGTAGAGAATGCTAGAATATACTCGTAGGCTCACAGACAATAACTCAGTGAGATCTAAAGTCTTGTGCAGCACTCAGATTTTTCCCTAGATCTTTTGATGCCTGCAGTGAAGTGCAACAATAATGAACTTGAAAGCGTGTTGCTGCAACAACTTGCCAAATGGTGATGGGGGTGAAACGGCGATGCTACTCAGTAAATGCCCAGAGACAGGCCCTGGGGAGTGTGAACAACATGCCAGCTAGCACATTTATGTCTGTGGAGAAACCCTTTGGCATGAACACTGGAATTATGATCTTATGTGGAAATTTGAAGGTATGAACCGTGGCTCAAGATGCAGTGTTTGGGGAATTTCCACCTTACTCCTGAAAGGGAAAGTGTTGTAGTATTTGCCCAGGATATAAAACGAAGACATTTCTTAGTTGCTGTTTTGTGATTTACAAACACTGCCTACATTAGGGTGCTTTATATTTGTTAGTGGAGTGAACTTTTCTTATTTTCTGCTTGGAGAGCCTCACTCACTAGTTCAAGGGTTAAAGGAAAGCAGAAAATGTGCATAAAAATTAGCATAAATACAGCTTTTCTGGACACACATATAATGTAACTTAGAGGCATGTTACCCAAAGACATTTTAGAGCTTGAAGCACACATATAATGGCCTGGAGTAAAAGCCAGAAGTTTTCTATTCCCTTTCCTACCAATTTGAATTCTTGCACGTTCTCTCTGAATTTCATTCCACTGTCCATTGTCAGCTGCGGTTAATTAGTGAATACTAACTTTTTGGGCCTTGACAGCCATGCTCTGGAAAGAAAAAAACAAACCGTATCTACAAAAATGCCATTTTTTTTTAAATAGCAGCTTTACATCTTCTTCTCAGGAAATGGAAATGTTAGAAGCAGTCTGAGTAGAAGCACAAAGTGCTAAGAGGGACCAGAAAAAGCACTTGCTGCATGGCCTAAATGTAGAACAGTGCTCAGAGATGTGTTACCCAACCTGCCACATAAGCAGCTTGAGCCCACATGACATGGGCTCCTTGATTCCTTCTCTGTAGTTGGAGGCCTTAGGAAAAGCTTGGAGGGATATGAAGCTATACAAAGCTTTTGTCACAAACCCACTCGCACACGCCTTTCACATCAAGGCAGCTTTGCCTACTGGCAGCTGTTTCAAGGCCCAGTATGACCGGCTGGCCAGTAAGAACACAAACTGACCAACCTAAACGGGAAGACGCTCATAAAAGCACAGTACAATGCACGTGGCCTGTCTTCACACAAAACAGATCTCTCTTTGTGTTGAGGGAAATGGCCCAGCAGGAAAACTGCTCTGGGGCCCAGTTATATGGTGCTTGTAGAGTCCCATCAACATACACACAGCTGTGGTATGGTGACTGCAAACAGGTGAGGTGTCACACTGGCATCAAGCTGTTGCAGTGCGGGTTTGGCTGGTAACAGACCACAAGGCACCAAACCCCAGGCAGCGACTGGCACGGGCAGTCTGTGGCCAGGGGCACACGGGACTTGACAGATTAGAGAAAAGGTGCAGCTCAGAGGTAAAACTAGGAAGTCGTTGTGCATGCTGAAGGTACTACATGATTCTAGCAAAGAGGTGGGATACAGGACAAGGAGTTTTGCTTGGGGGAATAAAATTTTGAGCTTTTGAAGCTATCTGCCCGTACCAGTGAGCACAGCCAGACCACTACCAACTCTGCTTCGCTTTGCAGAATGTCTTTTATTTGCTTTTTCAGAAAAATAAAGCCTTTCAAACCTCATTTCTCCTCTTTCGTCTGCCACAACCTGCCTGCTACAGCCCGCTTCCTTTCCAGTGAGGAGGAAAGGTTAAAAGGTTAAAAGGTTACTACTATTCAGTGTTACTGTAAAGGGGGGGGGGG
>Ga0065711_1009591_pt1 | contig 22729 bp, 12 predicted proteins | sample Hoacrofraction12_FD_59098 | JGI IMG/M metagenome (GOLD analysis project Ga0065711, IMG submission 59098) | Hoatzin crop microbial communities from Cojedes, Venezuela - Epithelial fraction 12 v2 (version 2) | ecosystem: Host-associated > Birds > Digestive system > Esophagus > Crop | place... | reverse complement strand
GGGGGGGGGGGGGGCCTGCAGCAGCTGGAGGAGAGAGGGCTCCTAAAACGAGCTCCCTGGTGCTGGCGGTGCCCGACCGGGAAGGCAGTCGGTCCTCAGGAGAGGCTTCACCTCCCTCCTCCTAGAAACACCCCTCGGGATTTTGAGGTTGGGCAGCGCTTTCTGTGTCTGTTGATCGCAGGCTTGGCCGGGGTGCCCTCCTTCCAGCGCTGCCTCAGCAGCAGCGAGGAGTACCTGGCCTGTTCCGAGTGCCACAGCTTCACCCCTTTGCATACCCGTTGCGGTAAGAGGTTCAAGCGTCTGCCTGCTCCAGGTGACTTCTCCTTCCACCGGGGAGAAAGCCTCTGTCCCTGTTCCTGTTCCAAGTACCGTTCAGAGGGCTCTGTCTCACTTTTGTCCCCTTCAAGGCTGCGGGTACCACAAAGTCCTTCACACGCTCCTGCCAAACAACAAATAAGGCCGAACCTCTGCCTAGTCCAGTTAATCACAAGTTCCCTCTCCAGGCAGCAGAAGGTTAAAACACCCCCTTGACTCTTACTGCAGGAGGAGAGGGGTGTATGCTCCTGCGCCACTGAATATGGACAGCTGATGCACGCACCAAATGTCTCTCTCGTTTCATCATTCTTTCAGAATCAGGATTAGTTTTCTTTCTTTTGGGGCAATTTAATGTCAAACACAAGCTACTACGAACAAAAGTTCCCCAAAAGGAAATTCCTCTTTCCCATCTTCTTGGTGTGCCATGTACTTAGTGACCCACTAAGCACGTGCTTTGCCCTGAATCCTGACTCGTGGGGGGATCTGGCGAGCTGAGTCTGAAACTGTGCTCCCAAGCTTTCTGCTTCGAATAGTGTTTGTTACAAAGATAACGGTGCGTCTGGCTTTACGCTCATGTCGCTGTTTTTGGAGATGGTGTTGTGCATTATTCTGCAGAGGACGTTTTGGTCACCCAAATCAAAATAGAGTGTTTTAATCTTAATTTCTAGCGATGCTCCCCGCGGACATCACCATCTTGTGGCCAGATGGACATTTGTAACGTGGTGCTAATGGAGGCTGCAAGAGCTGGCTGCTGGTGAGGCCAGCCGAAGGACAGGAGGGCAACGATCTGGATGTGGGGACTGGGGGAAAGGCACGAGGGCCTTAGAAATGTTCTGGGGTCAAAAAAGGACTTGGCACCACTTCAGAATTTGTTTTATCACAAAACAGGAACGAAACTTTAGTTAATTTAAGGCTCCTCTCTTTGACTGGAATTTTACCAGTGGTATTTCTGAGCTCCCAGCAGGAGCCCTAGATACTGCAACTGAATGGAAGCCTTACCTACGGATTGTTCAACAATTCCTTTGGGAGATACACAGGGACACCACAACGCAGGGGAATGGGGGAGAAGTGCTGAAAACCAGAGGGTTGCGTGAGGAGCGTGTACGGAGTGAGTCTGATGCCATGATGCCTTTTGCAGAAACTCCTCAGCTCTTAAAATCTCCACACGCTTACACCCTTGGCCCGTTCTGTATCTCTGTGCCTGCAACGCCCATAGACGTTTCAGATTCTGTGAGACATGCATATAATAATAGACCGAGTTTTGAAGATGGTGCCAAGCACCGCAACCAAGTATGAGAGGGGAACTGGCTCTAACTCAGAATATTTATGTCATATAGGGTGATGCCTGGGGGTACCCCAACCACTTGCGCGAGACAACAGCCAGCAGACACCCTCGTGCACTTTCAAAATCTGTTCTGTAACTTTCGTCACAGAAAAGGGCAGTGGCTTGACGGTCTCAAATGGTACATATTTACTGCCATTTTAATACTATTTCCATTTCGTAGACAAGGAGGTAAAATTAGGAGAAATTCAAAGTGTTAATTGTACATTGTCCTGTCAGGGCTTGATGAAAAGCTGAGAACCCTCCTTCTGGTTCTGGGAGTGTCTAGAATCACTTTTCTTTCCTTGGATCCTGAATGCATCTCATTCTCCATGGAACAGGTTAAAATCCAGCTACCTCCAGCCACAGGGTTCGTTTTGTTGCGCTTTAAGGTGAACAGGCCTCAGCCCTCCAGACAGATTCTTTGATGCGTTTCCTCCCAAGTCTCTGCCTTGTTGCTGGGAGGGTTCGAAAGCGTTTGAGATAACACACAGAGGTCTTTTCCATTACTACTATCCAAAATTCTGTGAGTACATTTTAAAACCGAGCGCTGCTTGGTTTTACATTTCCATAATAGAATTTGCTATAAGCAATATAATTATTCATCCCAGGATTCCTTACATCAGGAATTGCAGCTATGAAGGAGACTGGAGCACATGGGATAACCCCAGCTTGGCAACTGTGTCTCAGTTCTTAAACCAGAAAAAAAGATTTTACTACATTCCATCCAGCTCCCTTAACACCGATTTTTTACTATCACCTTTTATGCATCTTATAGCTTTTAAATTCAGGTGCTTCTAGTCTTTCCACGCCACAAGAAAACAAGCAGAAATGCCTCTTATTGCAAGAATTTGGCACAAGATACTTCGGTCTGGAAAGGATTTATACGAGCGCACTCACATGCACGCACACCCGCATGCATACGTACACATTTATATATACAGCACAATTTTTTTAAGCTGTTTTTTAAATTATAGGGGTACAGAAACACACAGAAAAGTTTGAGGCCTCAGACACTCTCTACATATCTATTAAATAAACATGCTTTTTGCCTTAAAGCTGAGTTTTTGCAGGCTTTGCTCTCTATTGTGCCGTATCATTTTAGAAGTTTTTGGAAAGCTGAAGTTTGCAAAGCAGCTACAGTACATGCTGCGAATCTGCTGTTTATAGGTTCTGCATGCATTTCTACTTATGAGTACGTGCATTTTATGTATATTTTTAAGAAATTTTAAAGCATACCTTTCAGAATTAGTATGTTTTCAATAGGGCTGAAAACCTCTGATGGATAGCATGAATTTAAAGTCACACTATAAAGGTACACACATCTGTGAGATGTACTCAGTTGTAATGAACCAGCACTAATGGACAATTGAAAGCAAATCTGTTTCTGTGTTTAAGAAATTCACCAACACTTCACATTTTAAAATACAATCTTTTTCTCGTTTTTTGCATGCAACATAGAACAGAGACATAATAAAAAAAACCCATCAAAAAATCATCAGTAGTGATTTTTCATTACTTTTGTCATGAAACTTATAGGAAATTAAAAGGGAGTTGTAGATGCTGGAACAGAAAAAGTAAGTTGATGACAGCTTGTCAGAACTAGTTTTCAGCATGTCCCTGATTTTTTTAGTGGATTTAAGCTCAGTCCTTAATGTTATTTTAAGAGTTTTTCTATGGTCTACTGTATGCACAAATAAACGAAAAACTGCTTTTGGTCTATGAGACTATTTTGCTTGGCATTCAACATTTATTGTGACTTGATAATTATCATAATGTTCCTTGCTCATAGACCTCCTTTACAGGCTTTACGGTCAATTTATGCAAATGTATCAATCAGTGTCATTCAGGGGTTTTGAAAGGATATAACAAATTGATCATTCAAACTAGTATTTGCAAATACTTTTTTAAAAAAAGGAAATACAAACATATAAATAATTAAAAATATATTTTTCATTTGGCGTGCCAGTGATACATTGTATTAACAGCTTTATTTCTTTAGCTAGTCATATTATAGTCATAATTTGATGTCTGGTACCCACACACTTTTTTTTTTTATAGTGTTTCATTTAATGGTCTCTCTTGTACTCTACAGGGTTTAGTTTGATGGAGGAAATAATTATAATTTTAACTGGTCTGCTCCGTCGAGATTTAAGTGGACTGTATTGTACAGCTTTCTTTGTATGTTACAATGCGATTTATAGTGATACAAAGTACATTAAAACACTTTACAGAGTTGAGGACAGCCACTGTCCTACAAGCAGAAAGTGAAGGAAAGGCTGTGTGGAGATGGAGGGAAGAAAAAAGGAAACAGACCTGACATTTTAAAAGCCGTAAAGAGGCAGGTGAGGGTCCTTGCAGGCTGGTTATTGTAAGGGAAAAATAGAAGATGCAGAAATGGAGGGGAAGGCAAGTAGGATTTGTGCCAGTACAATACATGCCAAGGTATGTTATTTTAATTGCTGCACTCAGATGAACTGCAAACAATGCTGGTCACAGAGCAATAGATTTACACGCCTTTTCCTCTTGTTGCCTTAAGCTTTAAGTTGCAATGAAAACGATGGTGACCACCTGGATAGAGACCAGCAATACCCCAGCAATCAAAAAACAAAGCGTATGAGGACATCATTCAAACACCACCAGTTGCGGACAATGAAGTCATACTTTGCTATTAACCACAATCCTGATGCCAAGGACTTGAAACAGCTAGCTCAGAAAACCGGCCTGACCAAGAGAGTCCTTCAGGTAAGAAGAGCAGTCTTTTGTCTGGAAAAGTAAATAAAATATCAATTTTGTATTTGAAATGGCTTGGATTTTGCTGATTTTCAAGCTTTTCTTAATCATTCATACCTTCTGTGAGGCTTCAGTTAAGTCCTAGAAAGCACGAGAAAAGTGATTTCTTTCCAGCTTCCCAAAAGTAGATCACTTGGGTTCTAATTTTTAATGACAGCTCTGAAGGTTTGGGGCCCTGCTTCTTTTCCTGTAGGCAGTTAACTCTGGTGCATGTTTTAGCTTCCAATCTGCTGTAAGAAAAAGTAAATTATATTAGTTAGTGTGTTCACTGTAACTATACAGCTCTTAATTTAGAAATTACTGTGAATGTTTACCTTTATAGAAGTTAATCAGTAGTTTGAATTTATTATATCAGGACAAGGAGGATATATTTTCTTTCATAACTGAAGTGGACATAAATTTAATTTTTCAAAGATTAATTTTTTATTCATAGTTTAGTAACTTAGAATGAGAGGAGACTGCATTTTAAAAGTACTTTTTCTCTGAAAGCTGTATTTTTCTTGCTTCAAGGATATATGCTCCGTTTGAACTATTATGAGAAGCAAAGGTGAGAATACTAGTTGATTCAGCTCCATTTTAATTTATAGTTCTGATTCAAGAAATCAATTTTAATGGGCACTTATCCAAATAACTGTAGCTAGAGATAAATCTGGGCATGTAGGAGCCATGGCATTCCAGAATCTATTGCTGAAATTTTTAAATGGGTCTTCGCTGTAGCAAAAGAGTTGGTGAGCTTCACAGAGACAGGCAGGGCTCAGAGACAGACTCCTGGGAAAGCTTTGTGGACAGCTCTCGCAAATTCATAGGCAAGTGGAGGGCAGTAGGCAAAAATATTGAGAAAAACTGAATTCACTGGAGAGATTCTGGACCTTACAATGTCCTAACAGAAGAGGGAATCAAGGTTTTGCAGGCTTCCCAGTAAAAACTACTAATGAAAAACCATATGTAATTACTTCTCTTGGCCACATCCTCCGAGTTGGATTTTTTTTTGTTTTACAAGGCTGATTTGCGGTGGTGGAACAGATTCCTCCGACACAACTAGTGCACATCCGAACATTTGATGTAGTGTCTCTCCTAGCAGCTCTCCTTTATCCGTGCACATGGGCGAAATAATTTACTGCCTTTGTCTGTCCTTGTTTTGACACATCTCCTTTATTTTACTCTCAGAGTTTAGACACTTCAGTAGTATCTATTCAGTCCATTGCAGTGCACTCACACTTGAATTATCTGAGAAATTTCACATAGTACATTAAGAAATGAGATCAGTGTCTAGAAAGTGTCTTTCTCTTGATCATCTTTCTGTTCTTTCTCCCCACTCCACACCAACTTTGACTTCCATCCCTCTCTTCTCTTTTCACCTTACAGGTCTTGCCTTCCATTTTTTTTCCAAGCTGTTGTCTCTGTTTCTTCCTTCCTATTTGTGAATGTATTTCCTTGTCTCCAAAACTGGACTCTGTGTCTCCACTACACCTCGCTCCCTTTTTCCATTTCTTCACCGATTCTGTTTCTGTCTTAAATGTACCGCATCTTGCAGTTTTAAGGTTCTTAGTGGTTCTTCTTTTTTGCAGCAGTCCCTTACAATTCTACTAAACTTTTAATATCGTTTTGGTAGTTGGTGTTTAAATTCTTTTACTTTCACAGTTAAACACTGCTCTATGTCTGCGCTCCTCTAGCTGAAGAGCGGTGGAAGGGAATAGTTGGTGGTGAGGATTGCACCCAGAGGGTGATGCTGCTGGAGGCACTTCAGGAAAATGACTCGCAGTGATACTTTGTCTGGTATCACTGGAGATTTCCTGGCTGTTATGAGCACTTTCTACTCCATGCTCTTTTGAACTTTTTATTTGAAAATTAACTTGGGCCATGAAAAAACAAGCTTTTTCTTTTATTTTAGAAGCTTTGTGCCCAATTGGTTTATTTCTAACGTTTGATAGGCAATTTTTCAAACACTGAAGTTCACCTATAGGAGTTTCAGCTCTTTGCTGGGGAAAACTCTTCATGATGTTGGTTACTGAGATAGTGTCCCTTGTTAATTCTTTTGAGCCAGAAAGGCTGGCATTCCATCTGTGTCATTTGTTGAACACAAAGTAATTCACTGACACTATTGATCTAAACAAGCATCATTAATATTGGTCTGTGTTACATACCGAAGGTGTGTGGACTCCCAGACGTGCAAACACACTTGCCAGTAGTAAGATATCTTCCGCATTCCCTATGTTGTTCTTAAGCGTGTTGGTAAGCTGTTGTATCTTCTGTATGTTCAGATCTCAGTTCAGCTGATGAAGGATTGTGGCTCTTTGTATATCATCAATAGAAGGTATTTTAACAGAAAATACGAGGCAGCAGATCAGGAGAAACAGATTCTTTTGTTCTGAAACCAGTGTACTTCCTAAACACAGGTAGCAGAGTTCTTAGTGATTTAGGAAACAACTGTAGTGCCCGTACTATACAGACAGTCCCAGACAACATGTAACGAGGGTGCTTTGTTTGTAGATGAGTGGAGAACTTGGCCATATTCTTAATGATCTGTGATACCGGATTTGGAAGACCCAACTTCTGACTTTGATTTCTATACAATTAGTCATCAGCTACACACATCCAGAAGTGGAATGGCATGGAAATGTAACATACTGCTTTGTAAATTACATTTCCTTCAGTGGCTTTGCAATGCAGACTGTTTTCCGTAAGTAGCCACATTAGAATCCCAGTAAACCTATTTATATTTTTGACCCCTATTTTTATTTATTTTCATTCCAGTTAACTTTATACTTGAAATTTAATTCATAAACTTCTTGTACTGTAGCTAGGGAACACAAGTCCGTTATTGTAAGCTATCATTCGTAATTGAAGTGACCAGCTAATTGCGAGCTAACTAACTGGCATAAATACTCCTCTGTTGGGAATTGGTCTTTCCTTCTGTGATTTTGGAAGGGGAAGGTGGAAGTGGACAGCCCTAAGAAGTTTTGGTTTGCTAGCTATAGGTATGTACCTCTTCTCTCCCCAGGAGTCTGAAATATGATTATCCATGGCAAAAGCAATTTCGGAACATAAAGCATTATTTTTCAGTGAGAGTCTTGCTTATTCTTTCTTGAGTCACTCCCCAGCAAAGTCGTTATGAAAACCCTGCAGTGATTACTGCACGGTTTGGACTTTGCTAATTCAGTTTCCGGTAGTCAACAAGCATGAGAATTTTCAGAGTCCTGCGTGGGCACCCTGTGCTACCTTTTGGTGAAGGTTTGCCCTAGGACAGCATACTACAGATTCTTTACTGAGCCTCCATTCATAAAATATCCCATAGTTCCCCTTTAACTGTGTGGTTAATAATTACAACAGAGTAATCAGAAGGTGTGTGCAATGAATGAACGTAGTTTGCTTTGTGGTGCAATATCCTTTATATTTTTGTTTCTCCACTTACTAGTCCATAAAATTTGGTAAATCTAAATGTCTCCAGGTAGCTGTCAAAATGAGCAACACTGTGATTAAAAATTTGTTTCTAGCACAAGCTATTCATGAAACTAATATATAACAGTTGCAACAATGGAGGTGTTACAAAAAATAAAATGAAGTTATTTGAGGCAATTAGATGGTCTCATTCACTGCAGTATCTGAAGCCTTTACAATACTTAGTGTATTTATTTTCAATACTTCCCTGTCATAGGGAGATGTTATTTTATTCCTGTTTTACTTGATGGAGACAGAGAGTTAGCTTGCACAGATCACTGAAGAGATAGCATGATATTTTAACCACAGTAAATATTATTCTGCTTAGCTGCTGTGTTGTCCAGCTGCAGGCATCCAGCCCCGCCAACCAGAATGTGGCAGCATCAATGGTGGGGCTCACAGCTGCTTTTATTTGTCAGTGGGAGTTTTGGTCTGTATTTTCCCCTTTGATTTGAAATAGCTCAGCCTTGTAATGATACAGTTGGACAGAAAAAACACTAAATACTTCCCAACTATTTCATTTATTCCTCAGTACTGAAGACCGGATTCCTGATTGTGTAATTGATGTGAGATAAATCCTTCTGGAACAATTCTTTCAGTTATGTGTGTTTGAGTTATTATTTCTTTACGGCAATACCGTTACAGGTGCAGGGCCTGAATCGCCAACGTGAGCATACAGCGCTACTGCCGTTCTGCCTGGGCAACCCTGACTTGCCGGCTCTTACACATGGCTTTGCACAGCTTTAAGCAGGGACACGGGGCAGTGGAGAAGCAGGCCTGCACTCCTACAGCTCAGAAAATATAGTTTTAATTCTTTCACTGCTCTTCAATGCGACGTCTTTGCTGAATACTGTCATCTCTTAAGTGCATACAAGAATATCACTACTGCGATGATTATGTTATCCCTTTCTATCATAAGACAAGGTATTTTCAGAATTTCAGTTTAACAAATATTTAGATGCCTTTTCAGTAATAATATGAATATTTATTATTGGACAATTTTAAAGAGCTTTACAACCGTTAGCTGATTAACCTTGGCAAGATCTTAGTGAGGAAGGAAGTGAAAGTAGTCATGCAATCTCTATTTTTGAATAATACTTACAAGATTATGCAATGTTTTCTACATCTAACATGAATTACCACTATTAAAGTGCCGATGAACCATCTTCTATGTGCACCTCCTGAAAGCAGCATGAATGGTCATTGGTAAGGGGATCTGAGCACAGGTTTTCATGTTTAATGCAAGATGAAGGGGAATACATAAACACTGATAATCTTGCTCATTTTTCTTTACATACTACATGTTTCAAATCACAAACAGAAAGAACACTATAGAGTCTCTTGCCTTGTCAAGGTTAAGGAGCAGTTGGACGTTTAGGAACAATGTAAATAAAGAAAATACTTGTGGTGCCTTCTACAGTTTTACACACTTCAAACATGAAAATTGTGTTGTGACTAGGAATGGAAATGTTACTTATATTTGGGACTGCTGCATATATAAATATGTGTGTTTTTAATGAACATAAGTGTGAAATTACGCAGTAGTATGTGTATATGCAACTAGACTAGTGGTTTTGTCTGTCCTGTTTTCGTTATTGCATAACTATGGTGCTCATCCATAGCAACAGTGGCAGTCTCTAACCTTCCCTTTCACCTTCATATGTGTTATCCTTTTTACAATTGCTAGAAGGTATATTAAAAAAATGAAACCCAAATTACTTTGTGGGACAAATACAAATTACCTCTTACTGAAAGGTAAAAAATCCCATAAATGTTCAAATTGCTGCTTTTTACCATTCCTAAGTAGTTGGAACTTGAGACTTTGTGACTTGAGTGACCAGAACAAACTGATTTGCTTCCCTTGCATCCCCTGCACACGAGGCTCCTTGCCTTGCTCAGAACCCTGCGCACGCCCTTCCACGCCTGCCTTCTCACACGGCGCTGAACGAACGGCCACAGGAGAGGACGGTGGTTGTGAATGTGTCTGGCAAAAATATCACATGCGGTTTTGCTTGGTTTTGACCACACTGCTATCCTTTAACAGCTTTACCACTACAATGGACCATGTTGTAAAATCATGAGTGTATTTTTACCAGTGCTAGTTTAGAAGTTTTTTGTTTTCTTGTTGTATATGAAACGGATATGTAGCCTTTAAACTAAGTGTTTTAACAAAGGAAATGCATGCATAAACTGTTTTAAAATATTAAGCTTTCAGAAACAAGGACCTGGAGGTTGTGATTTCCGTACGGCTCATGAATGCAGCTCATATGGCCACTCCTAGAATTTGTGCCTGAGGATTATTTCCTCACTGCATTCCTTGGAGAGAGTGCAAGAGAGAGAGTGTGCACCATAAAGACCCTTGGCTTGGGCAAAAAGCTTCACAGAGAAAAAGTAAGAGTGCTCAGTAGAGGGAATTTGGGTCTGGAGCATCCATAGATGAGAAAAAAAACAGTCAGAGGAAAGCCAGTTGAGATGTTCATCAGTTCTAACTGTGGCTGGCAAGCTGAGAGTGCAAAGAGAACACCTTACAGGACTGCTTGTATTTACGCACCGCTCCTCTGTCAGTGGTCTGGCTTCAAGCGGATCCTATGGCAGGGCCCATGCTGTTTCAGAGGTAGAGGTCAGAACTTCTGTAGAGGTTGATGTGGCCTCGTGAGGTCAACACACTCAGTTTCTCTGTACTGGCCGCAGAGGAGAAATCTGATGGAGATACTGTTTGGCTGGGCAGATCGTTTCCTTCCTCTGACAGATACAGGGATGATGGGCATCGTTGCATCTGGAATGGAAGGACTTGGTCCTAGTCCTTATAGCAGGTCAACGTAAGGACAGCAGGATCAGGACTGAGTCTGTTGTAAAGAAGGTGACAATGACAGAAGGCCTTGTGATAAATAAGCACAGTGAAATTCAGCTAGTTTGTAGCGGTAAAATTATCTGGTGTCAACATATATCAGGTTGAACACAGGGTATTTCATGACATTTTCAAATTTAGTCAAAGGACTATGCTGTACTTAGGTTTCATGCAAGTTTCACAAATACATTTTATTTTAACTATTTTCAAATAGGTCAGAAAAATATTTTATCTTTAAACAAATCCTGCAGAGAGTGGAGAGAATTATTATCTTGGAGCTAAACACTGAAATCTAATGGAGACAGATGAAGTGATAGCTTTTGTCCTTCACTCAGATAATAATTACATAATGCAAGAAGTAGCAACCTTGGAAAAATTTCTGTACGTGGATGTAATTTCTACTGAAATGTCAGTTTTTAATGCAATGGGGGTCTTTAATACCATTGAAGTCTCTTTTCCCGACATCACTCCAGTACTGAAAACATTTGAAAAAGGAGACTGGCGTAGGCAAAAGGAGCTGAAGCATTTGAGAAGAAGAGTAAGAGAGAGGGACAGTCCTTTTAGAAAAGCGAGAGCACTGCTGACACTGAGACAGGGGAAGTTCCTGGGAGAGCTCTCGGGGCCGCAGGAAGGCAGGGTGCTGTGGTCTGTGTCACCTGCTGCTTACGATGGGAGATGGACTTGAGGTACAACGTGCTGAAACTTGTTGTTATATTCGTCAGATGCGTGATGTCTGCCTCATCCAGACAAATACTTCTGGGGTTGGAGGCAACCGAGGATTCATCTGGGCTGCCAAATTTCTAAGCATCTTTATACATAACCTTGACAGAAAGACTCCTCTCCTCCATCCTCAGTCCACTCCCGTCCCAGGCAGACTGTTTATACAGGACTGCAGGAGAGGGAAAGAGGAATGCTTTGCAGGTGTGCAGAGGACACGTCTCATGACTGGGGCTACTTTTCTAACATTTACCAGTAAATACACCTCCCACAATACAAGCACTGGTGAATTTGTGAGTATGCTTTTGCTTTTTTCAAAAATTGCAGCTCTTTAAATGCTACCCTGTTATATTAAATTATTTCAGGTTTGGTTTCAAAATGCTCGAGCCAAATTCAGACGGAACCTCTTACGTCAAGAAAACACAGGGGTGGATAAGACTTCAGACTCAACACTCCAAGCAGGGACCCCATCAGGTCCTGCCTCAGAAATATCCAATGCCTCCATGAGTCCATCCAGCACTCCCACTACTTTAACGGACTTGACTAATCCTACTATGCCTACTGTGACATCTGTCTTGACGTCAGTGCCGGGAAGCCTTGAGGTTCATGAATCTCGAAGTCCTTCACAGACAACTCTTACAAATCTTTTCTGATGACTATTTCCTAATAATTTCTTTAAAAAAGAAATTATTCTTAGTTGAAATTCCAAGTGTATTTTAATAGAGGCTTTGAGCAACTGACTAACCACAATTAGGATCTCTCCTAAAAAACGGAAGGAAATGTAGTGTTCTGGTATTACGGAGTATAGACTGAAGAATAACTTGGAAGATCTACTGCAACACAACATTTGTGTAACTGTACAGTTTTGTGGACTGAGCAAGGGAAACAGCAATTAATTTAAGTTGGCTAAAGCTTCTGTATTTTCAAAGACTGCCATGTGCCTTATATACTGTTTTATCTACATACTTTGGATTCCATGTCTACTTCTCTCTTTTTCTCTCTGTATATTTATGACCAGGGCAAAAATGTTAAGAGTTTGTTACTTTGAATAGTCCTAAGCCTTTCATTGGTTGCTTTGTTGTTTTAGAATTTTAAGGTCGAAATCTGTTCGAATACCAGAATTTGTAAAATCTAACAGTAATAAAACCACTTATGGAAACTACTTGGTAATGGCTGCAGTTACGTTTAACATTAGTGTCACAATAAAGGCAGGCTTTCAAAAGGATTAGAAGACTGCACTTCAAAGACAGTATCTGCCTAGGATAAACTCTAAGTACGATGTATGCATTCCTCCTGTTCCTGAAGTATATATGGGTAAGAAATCCAGCTTGTACAACGGTCTAGGCATCTTCATTACAGAGAAATAAATAACTGTTAGTTGCAGGTAGAAGTTATCAGATAATGTTAAAATTCTAAAAGACAACCTATACTTCATTTTGCGTGAAAGAAACTTGACTTCAGCTAGCATTTATGAAAACAGTCTTGCTTTTGTGCAAGAGGTGGCTCGTCCCGCTTCATGGAGGAGGCAAGCGGGGTACCCGACAGCTGTGTGGCCACAATCAGTCTATCACAGAGGTGGACACTGGGTAACACAGGCCCTAGCAAAAAACCAGAAGTGTTTCAGGTTATTTTACAAGACTGGTGGGCAAAGTCGAGGCAAAATGATGTTTTGGAAAGTCACAGCCTTACATTTTTTGTAATACTTTGAAGCAAGGAAGACTATGATATTATCAATACTAATGAAAGTGGTTATTCCTTTAATGATTACAGACCTTTCAATACAATTGAATTCCTTCTCCCCTAAAAATCTGTGCAGAATATAACTCATATTTTGAGATTTTTTCTATTGTTTTTAAAGACGCTTTTCTGTAATTAAAGAAATACCTCAGCAAAGCTTAAATATGTATAAGAACGAGTATACACTATGCTGTTTGCCCAGTAGTTTTATAGACTTTGAGTGGTACATAAGATGCATATGGTTGTTCCTTTTCAAACCTGGCACAATCAGTTTATTTCAGTCAAATGTTAGGTTGTGTGTGGCTAGCTCCCTAAAACTAATCCGTCATTCCCATTGGATCGAAATTGTTAAAAGATTATTCCAAATAAACAGCAAGATAGGTGCCAAGATTCATGTTCTTTGCCCTTTTCAGTGCGTTGAAGATGATTTAGTAGGCCAGACCCTTTAGTAACACTGTTCTGGTTTTAATAGCGCTACATTTATTCAGCTTTCTCAGCCGAAAATTTGCCCTTCTTATGCAAGCCAAATTCCTATGGAGATCAGTGAGAGATCTCAGAGCATGAGGACTGTGGGATAGAGATGCTGACATAATTAGGTCATTTATTAACCTTTTTCATACTTCAGCTTAAAAAAACCCACAGGTGAGTTATCTGAAAAGCAAGATAGTCCTAAAAACATCTTCACTAGCTAAGATCTGTGAAAGCGTTTACGTTCTGGTCACTGAAACCAGCAGGCTAGCATAGCTATTTAAGTTTATGCACAATGATGAACCATTAGAAAAGATAATTTGGGTTGAATTAATAACTGTTACAGGTTTGTGCAAGACATTCTTCCTATAATATAAATGTCTAATAAGGAAATTGTGCTGGTTAGTGGACTGTAAAAGAGTACATATGCGCCTTTCAAAGATTCTCAGACACAGAGATTCTGCTGTACGTAATGTTTTGTTCGTTGTCGATTACCTTGGAGATTTTTTTTTTTTACATGCTTAGCTGGATCTTTTTTTAATTTAAAAGGCAATGTTGGTCCACTGTTAAATGGATACAGCCCATAATTAAAAACCCCGTGTATTAACCTGTAAACAGTTTAAAAAAACTGAATCCTGAATTCTCAAGTGTTACGGCGAATGTAGCGGATAACAACTCAAACAGTTCTTTAAAATTACAGTGCTATTGCTTATGATCTTGTATTTCAACTACCTGAATCCACGCAGACGGAAATACCTTTCAAATCGATTCTCAATATTGCCTTTTCAAATAACTGACATTTATGAAGGGGAATACTCTCATGTTAATCTTATCTAAAACCTAGAAGAGACAATTAGAGAAATTGTCTGGTTTAATCAAATCAGGGATTTTGCATATAAATAAGAGACAATATTCTATGTAGGGTCTTTATGTAGGTGCATTAGGATTCACTCACTGGCTCCGATGACCTATGTTGTCCCCATGATTGTTTCAATCCTGTGGTATTGTTTGGTTGTTTAGAGCTTGTTGGTTTTGAATGCTGTACATTTTTTTACTACTGCAATCCTAATGTTTCTTCACATACTTGTACAGTTCCACATTTGATGTATTAGTCTGAAATTCTGTTAAAAACATGAACAAAAATGGAAATGATATTTCTTTGGAAGTGTATTTTTACTGTATATCTAATTTGAACTAGTTGAACATACTTCTTTACATTTTGCATGATAGGTGTGTAGTTCATTTTTTAAATATGAAAGAGACTTAAGAGTAACTTAGAATGAGAATATAATGAAACCTATACAAATATGGAAAATACATACAATGATTTGCTACTTTTTGACTCAAGAAACTTTTTGAAATACATTTTACCTAGTTTATTTAAGATAACGCAGATCTTTTGTCTTTGAGTTCATACATAATACAGAATGCGAAAGGGGATTACACATTAGAAAAACTTTCAAGTCACCTTGGTACTCGACAGCACACTGGATTGTTCTTGTCAGGCAAAGAGAAAGGATATTTGATTTTAAGAATGCTGAATAAATATAATTTGATCTACAGTAGACAAGGCCAACATTACTGTAAGTGATACATAATCACAACTTTAAATTTATTGACACTATTAATAGCTACATTTCATAAAACTTATTTTTCATTCAAATTATCTAAGTTTGGGAGGAGAAGACTGAGGATCATTATACTAATGAAGAAGCTGAATGTCTGCCCTGGAAGCAAAAGTCAATTTATTAAATATGCTGTGGATAGAGAAAGTGCCTCCGGGATGTTTTGGTTTCTGAGCTATCTTTTCTTCCTAGCTGTTAAAAAAACAAAATACTTAGAGCACTTTTCTATAACTGTTATTTTTTGTCTGTTGGAAGGTAAAGACTAAAGCTTAGACACCTGTAATAATAATCCTCATCTAAAGGAAAAGGAGAAAAAACTCACAAATCAAAACAAGAATCAGGCTCCATACTTAGGCATGACAATAGCAAAGACATCCAGGTGACTAAAAGAAGTTCTGTGTGTACGTGCTTATGGTCTTCACAGTGACTTAATAATGCTTGGGAGGAGAGATTGTAATTCCAAGTGAATTATGATTTTTTTTTTTTACTTCAGAAAGCCAGGACTCATTGCATAACTGTGCCGCTGTTTTTTAAAATGAAATTAGATAGAAGTTACCATTAGAAAGGGTCACAACATCAAATACAGTGTGACGAGATTAGCCTAGACATTTTAAGCAGGAATTTATTTTCCTCCTTTTCTTTTCCTTCCATCTTTTTAACCCTGGTTCTTCTCCAGGAGGCATCATGAACTGCTAGGAATAGGCTATTTCCGTTAATGAAGGGCAGACCATCTTCCTGCCCCACAGCTTGGGTCCTCCTACTCGCCTGCCTTCCCCGTCCCGGCACTGGCCGACACTCCGCGTTTGCCTTACCCCGGCTGACTGTCCACAGCGGCTACGGAGCGAGTCCTCCAACCAGCCAAACGCTGCAGTGGAGTTTTTCCTAACTTGCAGGAATTTATCCCTTCTGAAAAAGGAGGATTTAAACAATTTCTGGTAGCAATTATTTTATCCATAGCTAAAATAACAATCTGTAAAATGGATGGCTTCTGCGTTTCTGAGATCACTTTGACCTGCCTTTGAAAAGGCTACAGGTGAAATGTATGTGCAACACATCCAATTCACATTAGCGGCCGGGCTTTGGGTGGGTGTGAAACGCTTGTGTGTCCACATTTTGGTGCATGCGATTTTGCAGTCGCCAGCTATCGGCATTTCTGCTTTCCAAGGTTACAATATCACACCTCCCTTCCCAGACCTTCAACTCCTTTTTGTCTCACCCTGCGAGTGAGTTGATTGGAACTCTGCTTAATCCCATACTTCAATTAATTTTGTGTGTGTCTGCAGTATCTTTGCTTAAAAAACGAAGTGTAGAAACCACAAACACCATTGGCACGCTCCCAGACGCTACGTTTAAGGCTGCTCAGAGTCCCTGGTATGATGCGTCACTACCCATGTAGGCAGCAGGCACTACATGCAGCATGGTCTGTTCTCATTCCAGTTAAAGAGAAGCGAAGGAATAAATACTTGACTCTTGGTCTACAGAGAATAAAAATGTGTTTTAAGGGTATCTTAGGACTGGCAAATCAATGTAAAGGGGAATAAAGAGGGCAGATTTTTGACACAGGAAGCTGCCATGGTTATGAAGACAAGCAGCAAAGCAGCTAGACTCTGAGCACTCGTGTTGTCACTTCTGTCTGCGGAGAGATGGTCTTTAATTCATTGCAGGCTTTAGCTGGGATGCTTAAAATGATGTGGAAAGTGAAGAATCGATTTTGACTCTGTCATAACTTTAGATGAGTTACCAGTAATTTGACTGAAAAGCAAATGGGGGAAAGATGTCTGCACTGAATAGCAGAGTGATGCCTTGTACATGTAAATCTGCTGCTAACAAAGTGTTTGTCCCCTCATTCTGCTGCCAGGAAGGCATCCTCACAGCCTCCATGTGCTTGACGTGGTAAACTGTCCTGAAACGTTCAGTAAGCAAGCTGACCTTCTGGGGAACGGCAGAGGAACTGCTAACGTACAGCTGCAATTCATCGTAATCATCTATGATTGTAATCAATACCCATCTCTCATTCTGCTAACATTTCTTTTTCGTCAGCTATGTACAAAGCTCGTCTTTTGGCATTTGGGGTGTTACAGAGTCATTTTTAGGTTCTCTTACTGCAGTTAGCTTTGGCTTTGTGCCATGAACGGAAGTACTCAGTCGCATCAGTCATCATATATTGCTATCCACAGTAAAAAAGCATCCGATGTGAGATGGCAGTTACAGAAAAGCCTCAATCTTCAGCTGCGTTTAGTTGCACTTCTGACTGTCTTGTAGGCAGCCTTCACTCTCTGCGTGGCGTGACGTGCAGTCGGGATGAGACTCGCACTGCCACAGAGCTGCGCCCGGGTTTTGCCACGGGAATTGACCCCGGCCGCAGGCGGCAGTGAGCAGCCACGCCAGACAAACTCCTTCCAGCGGGCAAGTTTGCTGTGTGGAGGGAGAGAGGACCCAGCCTCAAAAATTATTTCCACTGAAGCAGCAAATACTGACAGTCCTAACAGATAGAAATTTATATTACTACCATTTCTGCTACAATTGTACTCTCCCCCCTAACCTTTCATACTAATTAAACATGTGTTTCTTCTCACCATTCAGCCTGGTAAAAATAGAGTTGTGCTGGATCGGGGCCATGAACAGCATTTGTCAATTTGACAATTTTTTTTTCAAGGACTAGATAAAAAGATATACTGGGCATTTAATGGATTTCTGATCAGATTAACATGATGTCAGCAGTTCTTTCTGGCCTAACAACTGGATTTTTGTAGCAATAAAGTCAATAAATATTTAGGGGTTTTGTTTTGAGCAAAGCACAGTACTTTAAAATATGCAACCTGCTGACAGTAAATTCAGACCTAGCAATATCATTTAGCATGCTAATGCATAACACTGTGCAAATTATAATTATTTCCTGAGAATACCACTTCTGTGGAAGTCCTTCTTTTGTTAAAAAAAATCCCTGTAAAAGGCATGGGTCTACAGATATATTTACACAGCTTGTTTACATGGTATTATGTCAATTTATTAGATTGCAAAATCCAGCTCTTAGCAGAAAGTTAAATTTTTGCAACCTCTAAAAAAAGGAAATAATTTAGATTTTCATTAAAGAGAAAAAGCTGTTGTAGCCACTGCATAGTTTAGCCCAGTACCTACGAAAAAAGAATGTAACAGCTAAAACAAGAGGGACACAAATATTTGGAAAGTGTTAAGCAGTTCTATGGTGACCCGGTTTAACTGATAAATATCAGCAATGATTTCTTCCAGGCGCATACAGTTTACTGGGTAATTAGTGTTAGGAAATCACACTGAATTTGCAGCACTGCAGACACAGAGCTAGCCCTGCATTTTTCTTGCAACGACACAGAGGCTGTTCTCCATCCACTGCACAGTAATTACTGTGTAATTTAATGTTCCTTGGTTACTGTTCGAAAGCAGTGAGAAGATACTCACACTTCGGTAATTTAAAGTGTTCCTACAAAAGGAATTAGAATTTCCATAAGCATATTGGTCCAATAAAGAGTAACAATGCTAAGGAGCTCTAATCCATGCATATTTGTGTTGGTGGAAACCTCTACTAGACAGCTAGAGACAATTTCTTCCCTACACAGAGCTACAAATCCAGCTTCTCCCAGTGGCTCTGCACGTACAGATCGGACAGAACTCACTGGCTCTCCTGAATGACTAAAGGAAGAAATGAGTCCAAGAGGCGTATTCATTTCTTAGCAGCTCTGCTCTTGGTGAGTTTACAAGCTAAATCTGGCAGCTGTGGTACGCCCTGTCTGGCCGAACGCCTCCGGCCCAGGCTGTCACGCTGCCTCTGGAGCTACCCAACAGCTCTGGTAGCTCCACCGTAGCACGTCACACCTTCAAAACATTGTTCAAATCAGGTTTTTGCCTAACTAACACCACANAGAGCGGTGTGGCCCATCTGCTGAANGCTGGCACGTGGGAAGTGCAGATGTGAGAGNAGGGTGGACAGGCTTCAACCGTTTTTTCTNACTACACCCTCCAGCCTACAGAAATTTCTTTTCCACCAACTATTTCATTTGCCTTCTCACATCGTTTCCACATGTTTGGTCACTCATTTTTTGCTGTCCTTCTTCTGGAAATGAAGACTAACAAAAGAGATGATACTCTGTAATATGGCTCTGCAGGCTGTGATTGAGCAAGAAGCTGATGCCAGGTTAGTCTGGGCAAGGGTTCTGGGAATGTAGGGGAAGACAACTTCCGAAAGGCCAGGTCTGTTGCCCACAGGCAGATGAGGGGGTTAACAGGTGGCATTGCCTAGACCAAATCCCCAAGGACATCTCATCTCTTGCACCCAGAGGTTCCGAGAATTTGTTAATGGTTGTGTGAAACTTTTTGAGGCAGAAGAACGCTTCATTTGTTGTTGCCTTCGTGATTATTCTCAATAGGCAGTTTCAGCTTTTTCAGGCTGTAGATCCCCTGGACGTTTTCTGCTGGAGTTGCAGACTGTTGTCCAGTGGAGTTAACCCTGCTGACCATAGACTTGCCTTTATTAGTTCACATGCATAGATCCCTTAGAAGTAGCTCAAAAGCTTTTATACCCATTTTTGTTACTGTCTGATATGACCATTTCTGGAGAAGCCAGCAGACAAGTGTGAGCTACCCACGGGCTCGGGAGATGAGATGTTTTGTACCTGTGAGCTTGCACTGCTCTTTGAGAGGAGGCTCTTCCCCTCCGGCGCTGTCTGCAGTGCTCACTTTCATCTGGGCAGGGTTCGTAAGAAAAACCTAGGAACGGGCTACTGCCCTGGACAGCTGCTGAGGCCTTTTGGAGCTGCTATTATGCTGAAAGAAATCAGTCATGGATGTTCCTACCATCTCTTTCAGTCAACCCCAATTAATACAGACCCAGACCTTCCCCATTTCATATACCCTTGGCTTTGACTCCTAACACTGCACCCAACACACGAAATGACAGCAGAAGTTATGCTGCAGCTGGTGTCATTCGTGTTACAAAAATAAGCCTAACCAGAAACGCTCTGAAAGCCTTTTTTAACGTAATGAAGGCCATTTGTGGCCTTCATTTATCTTCATGTCTTTTCCAGTTCTACCCCTATTGTGCCCACAGAATTCAGGAATCCATTTTAGATTAATATAAAAGCTATTCAATGCTCTTTTCTGTGATTCTTTACTCTTTGGCTCCCCAAGAGCAGGCAGTTCCTAGTCATGTTTTGTGTTCATACTCTCTTTTTCTGTCTTTCTGTTTCGTCCCAGAGGTTATAGCTTGCGCACACCAACACCCACGGGCACTGACAGGATTCTCCAGAGTCCCTTCTGGCTATTCCGGCACAAAAGACGAGGCTCGGTAAAGACACCGGCAGCTATTTGTAGGACAGCTTTCTCCCCACAAAACAGCTCCAGTTCCTGGGCATCTGTGTTGGGAGCGTGTGTCGCTGCCGCTCACGTGCAGATCCCATCATTGTCAGCTGGCTTAGAAAGGACCGAAAGCTTGGCTGCTTTTACATTGTACAAGATCTGCATGAAAAGATAATCCATTTTAAGTCCACACTAGTATTGGAGGTGATGCCAGATGTTAAAAGGAAGAATGTGTTTCTGGTGGGACTCCAGATATCTGTGTTCGTTCTCTTTCTGTGTGCTGGCTGGAGCTGAGACCAAGGCAGGACTCCTGCCCCCTGTTGCCGCCGTGGACACCAGTTCATTCTGTAGCTGCCACGTGGAGGCTCTCCAGAAGCTACTTCACTTTATTTTGAGAAAATGCCTTGAAGTTCTTGAGTGAACGGTGCCTAACTAGAGAAAAATGGGTGTAATTGCAAAGTGGAAGTCATTACATTTCACATGGGAAGACGTGAGAAAAGGAAACTGCAGCAGATGAGTGTGGCCATGTGTGTGTACCTCTAGTCTCACCTTCTGGGTCCTAACTGTGCCTGACCGAGCTGTGCTGAAGACAGGAGACCTTGATTTATGTTATTTTGGGAAACAGAAACCAGAAACTATTGCATCTCCATTTAGGGATTTGCAAGATACGTGAGAATGCACAAATCTACCACATGCAACAAACTCAGAGGAATTTATACTGGATGGTACTGAAGTCAACCTTCCTTTTCCAGGAAGGAGACACTAGATCATGTTATCTGGTAACTGCAGATGAGAAAGCACGGCCCTGTGAAGCAGGGATGTGGAAAACTAAACACAGTCAAAACAGGTAAGGCTGAGAGCACGAGAAGCCTAACCTTTCTCCCTCCCCGAGAGACAGTAAAAGTCCTAGGAGCTTTACAACTGAACGAAGTTGAAGATAGATTTCTGTGTAAAAATCACCGTAAGAGTGCTTGGGAAGAGCACCGGGCCCCGAGGTCAGGAGCGCAGGATGGCTGGGATAAGGAGAGGCTGCCGTGTCAGAGGTGACGCCATCCCCGGTCACCGCTAATGCTTTGGTTTGAGGAACGATTTCAGATCACTGCTGCACAGGTCAGGGAGAAAACCATCTACAGGGTGTGTAACAATACTTCAACGTTCAGTACTCACCAGCTGCTCAGCATCCCAGCCCTTGTTGTTAACAGAAGGTAAAAGATGGCGAGAGTATGTCAGGGGGCTTAGCGTTTTCTTTCACGCTTCCAAGCTTTCTGTCAGAAGTTTGAAGGAGACAAACCCAGCCCATTACACACGCTGCCTTTGTACCCCAAACTGCTCTCTGCTACTGTAAGCTGGCTCTCTTCATTAAATGTATTTACTTAGCAGCAGATCTGTTGTTACGTATGAATAATTTACAAGGAAAATGTCACTTACTGCACCAGCGCCGCACGTTTCTGGCTGCCTGCGTTTCCAGTGCTACGAAGCCTGTAGCAGGAAACTGTAAGCCCAATCTCTCGCGTCTTTACAGAGTTTAATTTGAGTGTGTTTCTTATCTTGGTGCATTACCTAACTGTTGAAAGTGACAAAAACAAGCGCCATAAAATGCAGGGAAAATGCAGCTGGACTGAAACTCAAGTATTAACAAAGCATATTCCCTCGATATACACTAATCTTGTACCTTCAAACCCAGGAAAGATTCAGTTAAACTCACAATCGTTTTATAGTCTCTGTAGAACCATAGAAGCTTAGGGATCCTTTGTTATTCCTCCATAAAGAGGAAAGTTATAGTGAACGTGCCCTTCTTAAGTTGGGGGTTTTTAAATACTAACGTTTATTGCTCTGCAGTTTCTCTTTAATGTGTGCATAGAGAACAAGAAAACACCTAGCCGCACAGGTGTATTTTTAGAAACAATAAAAGAGTTCTCTGTTAATAGCTGGTTACCTCTTTTGCCATTTGCATAGCTGATCAGTGTTAATGATCCAGTTAACAGGATTCATTAGGGAGGCTGGAAGACTTGCAGTTGTATAGTACGCGACCTGCGGTGCTCGGGAATGCAGCCCGGGTGTACGTAGCTGTCACGTCTCTGGGAAAGCTCCCTTGGCTGGACACACACACAGAATCACAGAATCACAGAATGGTAGGGG
>Ga0065711_1007035_pt1 | contig 22729 bp, 9 predicted proteins | sample Hoacrofraction12_FD_59098 | JGI IMG/M metagenome (GOLD analysis project Ga0065711, IMG submission 59098) | Hoatzin crop microbial communities from Cojedes, Venezuela - Epithelial fraction 12 v2 (version 2) | ecosystem: Host-associated > Birds > Digestive system > Esophagus > Crop | place... | reverse complement strand
GGTTTCTGCCTCTTTCTTTCCATTCTCCTCCGCACGCCGGCGGGGGGAGGGGCGGCCGCGTGGCGCTTTTGTTGCCGGCGGCAGCCGAAACCAAAACAACATTGAAAGTTTCACACCAGACTTCTGAATGCTTATCACACTTTTTTTCTACATGCCTCACAGGTGTAGCTGAGTTTGTGAAACTGCACACAAAGAACAGAAATGGTACGTCACTCCCACTGGTCTGCCCTGCCTTACGTTGCAAATCAAGTCAATATCACAGTACAAACAAGTGTATTGAACAAACGTGTGTATATTTATGATTTATTAGCATTCAACTTCAGGCTAAAGTATGTGGCTACTCTCTTTCACCTCCCAATACAACCATTAATTATAAGTTGGGCTGCTCTGGAGGGCTGTTTGGAGCATGACCTGTGCTATCTCCACTGACTAAAAAGGGGGTGAGGTGAAACAAACTCTTAACCACTGTATTTAAAGTTAAATGTATAAAGATAAGCCATGTGAATATCCTCTTATCCTCATAACTGAGGTAAATTGAGCATTATTGCTCATGTTCCACCTGTTCCACTACATTTGCAACACATATTCACTTTTCATTCAAAGTAGCCACCATATTTCAACAGTTATTAAAGATACCCAAATCAGATTGTAAGTGGCCACGAAGTTTTATGTTCTTTATTTTATAATTACATTATCAGAAACTCTGGATTTTGACTCCAGAACCATTGATCTAAATTTATGTAATGTATGGCAAGCAAGTTTAAAAAAAACATTATGATAAACTAATCGAATATCTCTCTCACACTGTTTTTTTTAAAATAGTGTTAGCAAATCTGTTGGGTCAGTAGTCTCACTATGTCTACATAAAAAGTTAAATTGACAAGTACTGGCCATCAAGTCCTACCTTAATGTTTTGTAAGATTGTAGAGCAGACTGAAGGAAAAAACAAAACAAAATAGAAGTTTAATTAACCCTGTACGATCAAACCACCCAAACCATCTGTCAAAAAAGAGGCCCTTATTGGAAACAAACTGTAGGATGAAAAAGCCCTGGGATATTAACTAATCACAGAATGGCAATCAGACACGATGGCTATCAGACTGTTGCCAGGCCGAACAAAGTATGTGACCCTATGTTGTATCAGCAGAGTTATTATCAGCAGAGAAGTATTAGTGGTTTTGTGCGAGTCTACATCTGGGTTATCGGAAAAATGCAGTTAATTCATCCTTGTTAAAGAAAGGACAGCTCTATGTTCCAAATTTTTGATATACAACCTGTTATAACAGCATATTCATCACTAGCTTACAGGCATAGCAAGTATACATACTGTAGCTTTCTTGTCAATGCTTTTAGGGAAAGCATACGTAGAATTAAAATGAAATTCAAAATAAGTGGAAAAGTCATATAATATCAAAATCTTATTTGTTAGAATTCTTCCATTATATGCTTTTAGAGTATTACCATCAGTAAACTTTGGCAGCTATGGTCCTAGTCAGGCTACATGGAATAGTCTTTTGACAGGAAGATACTTGAACACAACAGGTATTTCACTAGATACTGCAGGCAAAGGCAAAACTGTAAATTAGGAATTAAATCAACAGCAGGATTACATTAAGTCCTTTTCTGTTACAATTAGCCTGGTTAGGCTTTGGTTTGCTGATGCAGAAGTCTCTTTCAGGACAAGTTCTGATTACACCTTTTGACCATCCTTTGTTATAATTCTAATGATGTGGCAGTCATCTGATTTATTGGTTTTCTCTTTACCTGCCACTGCAACAGGTTCTCTCAGGTACCTTGAGAAGATATGAGATACTTGGATACTCCGTTTTTTACTTGCTGCATTACTAATCTGAAAGTCATACTATAAAAAAAATTTTATTCAATCTCCCATGACTGTAAAAGGCTGAGGACCATGAAATTCCTGCAATTATTTGGTATATAAGCAGGTATGACTGCTTACATTTACATAAATAGTGTCTACGGTGGTTAATATATATTACCAAGACAGTGGAAGATGTATAAGAAAACCAAGAAAACCACAAGATAGGCTTCTGAAGTCATAATATGCCCTTATCTCCCCCTCCATAGGAAAAAATAAAAAAAAAAATCATCATTCTGAGAAAGGGCATATACATGACCAGCTATAGAAATTGCAATACTTTAGAGGAAAAAATAACAACACAGGGTAAATCTTACCACTAACTATGGAGCTCACTGCCAAAGCAAGCAACAAAACACATAACTCTGAAGAAAGGGAGGGAAGGAGGTGGAGAGAGAACTGGACAACAAACCAACCTCCAGGAAATAAAACTTAGAGTGAATCTAAGCCAGCAAACTGCAGCCAGACAGGTTGGACTAGACTGTACAATTTACGTAGAGGTCTGTGTTGAGGGTGTGACTCCGCTGCATTTTATCAAGCAATTGTCACTACACCATCTACTGTAGTTGTATAGTCTTTTTGCTGCTATGAAGCTAGTCCTTATTTCTCGCCCTGTCCCCCAAGATGAATAGGGCTGAGGCACATAGATCTGACAAGCACTGGTCTGTCTAGGATACTTTACTGTTAGGTCACCGGAAGAAAAAAGCTGTTCTTGAGTCCCCACACTATGCTTTGCGACATGTCCTTGTGTGAGTCATGAAACAAGACTGGGAAAAACTCGCTATATGCACCCGCCCATACTTATCTCTTAAACAGTCTGTTGCAATTTTCACTGAAGGGCAAGGTAGTATCTATGAGCGGCTGCTGCACACGCAAACAAGTGTCATTAAGCAATAAATACTGTCTCAATCATTTTCTTTATTAGTGCCAAGAGCTTTTAATCTCGGGTGGAATGTGTGTATTTATTACACCAGTACACACCCAAAAGCATCTCACTAAGGTTATGAATCTCAATTAACACTACATTAAGTAAATAAAATTTCTCTTATCTTACTAAGGTGGAACATTTCCTATTGGTCTATTTGTCTTGTTACAGCAGTGGGGTACAAGCTCATTCTTTTGTCATACTGCTTTAGTATTTTATTTCAGGTGATCTGCAATTCCTTGGGCTTCAGCCTACTTTGATCCCACTTGGGTCTACTGGCCATGATTTAGTGACTACAAATGCATAATTTTTGTTATAGTGATGAAAAATTTTGTTTTACATTTTATCCATATACCAAGACTAGAACTTCACATGTCACTCAGGATGCAAGTTAACCTAGATAACATTCAGATTTATCAAAAGTCCTATAAATTAAGTACTAGCTGATGTTATTTCCTGTTATGATGAAATGTTTGAAGTTATCACTTAATTTAAATTTGTGACATTTTACTCAGTGAAGCAAGAAAACTCCTACTGACATAACTGTACCCTAAACTTTTACCTGTAAATTGAAGTTGGGGAAGGTGCTAGTGGACATCTAAAGGAAGAACATAGGATAGGTGTTCTGTACAAAGAAAAGAAAAAGTGAAAAACAGTGCAGATTTGAAGCTAAGAAATTTTACCAGATATGCACTACTGCAATATGCCATAGCAGTAGGAACAGTTAGCTAAGAGTCTGTACTGCCTGGGAACAATATGGTTAGATTCCTTAGTCTAAAGCTTAGTGACAAATGCCCCCAAAACACTGCATTTGTCAAATAAAGGGCTTTCAAGAACTACAACAGCTGTCCTCAAGGAGAAGTACCACAGACATCAGAGTTAAAATTTAGCACATCACTATGTGATGACTAGAAAAAAAAAAGTAACAAAGACACTTAAAAAATAATAAATCCCTAAAATGGTAGTGGAATTACTTGGAGATGTCTAAGGAAGTACTAGCAGAAATCAAGGAGAGAAACTGAAGAAAATTATTACTGGGTAAATACTATAAGATCATTTAATCTGAAGTATAAACATAAGGAAATCCTATAGCCAGGAGCAATTACATTTTTCTAGAGGCATGGACCCACATTACCTGAAAGACATAAAAGCTAGAGAAAAATCTATGACTTTACACAGTTATTGCAGGACAAGCACAGGAAAAATTATTCTGGCTTACTAACAGGCCAGGATATTGCCTACTGGGGAGGAGAAATGTGAAAGGATTTGTAGATAGCTGAAAACAAAACATTCAAGTAACAAACCAGCATCTTTTCCTTTCTGTTTCACGTGGTTCTAATACAAAGAGGGGAAAAAAATCCTCGTATTTTGTGACAAAATTCTTCACATATTATTGTTATTCTATTCTAGCAGACCTCTACTGAGAAAGAGCAGATCTTGAAAACCATTGTTTTACAAAGTAAAATGGTAAACACAAATAAAATATTACTATACAAGTGCAGTGATTTTAGCCTGTGTTGAAACCAATATTCTTCTGTGACATTACAGCTCTAGGGCAGATTAATGTGGTTTGTTATTTAGACATCTAGCATTTTTCTATATCTCATGCTTCAGCACATCCAGTGCTCGTATAAATTAGCCATCAGATAGAACTCTGTATTTCTTAAGCAAAATGCATTTCAGGTTCTGATTCAGATCAGAATCCCTCCAGCCCCTTTCCAAAGTAAGCCAAAATAAGTCCAGAGCAGTACAACTGATCACAGAGTCGCACTGACTGACCTGGTTTGCCATGAATTGTGAGGTCTAAACTGCAAAGGCCCCTTTTAAACTCCAGTCTAAGTTTTTGAAGTATTCTCAGCCAAGCCCTTAAAAAAATGAAATGATTCTTCTCTTAGAAGCCTGTTTGGGACAGGCAAGGAAAGCCACTTCTGTCTGCCTTTCTAGTAAATAAGCCCAAATAAACAGAAAATCCAAATCAATCTACTTCCTACTCACCCCTTACCCTGTTTTATCTGGCTCACAGGACAACTGCTTTCACAGCTGAACTGCTGATACATCAAGGGTATTATCTCTAGTTGAAACCTACTGACACGGTCATTTATCTTCTGTTGCAACAGCTGAATTTCTCAAGCTTCTTCTCTAAGAAGCATTAGTAGCAACAGCTGGTCTTGCCAACTCTTGGGGCAACAGCTGACCTAACCAGCTGAGATGGAAGGTTGTTTTCCTACAATGCCATTAGCTTTCCTCCAGCTTGAAAGAACTTCTTCCTCCTTTGTTTGGCCAGAGTGTGGTTTGCTAATCCATGCTAGTGCCTATAGATTGATCAGCTCAAAATCTTGTAAGTCTGAGCAGCAAGATTTTACATCTAACCTGGTCTCCATGCTTCACAGGCCCAACTTTTACCAGAAAAATGCTTTGTGTATTAAAGACTAATAATCTTGCTTCAGAACCTTGTCTATCTCGTGACATTGCAGTTTCTGCTAAAGAGATTACTTCTTTAGGAAATATTAAGTTTGACAAATATTTAATTAATATATCTAATATATAAAAAATCATTCACTATTTATCATAATTAAAACTGGGGCTGACTGTAACCTAGTACACGTTGATGCATAACTTCTAAGTTATTTTAAAAAAATCACAACACTTTGAAATTCCCATTGCACATCTGGCCAGAATTCCTGCTTTCGGTAAATAAAATAACTCAATTTCCATGGTCAGATTAGGCACGGACCTTACTCTACAACAGAAAACTGAAATAAGTGGGATAAATCTATGACATAAGCCTATGTTCTAGAATTGCAAACATACAATGTATCTTCTGCTAGCATACTGGTCACCTCCTTTCAGCTAATAAATAACTGAAACTTTTTTACAAAGCTGATCCTTTAAAACAACAAGAGTGAGCCTTATTGTACAAGCTGGTACTGGATGAAATGTTTTGTTGGGAAGAGCAACCTTTGGCTGTAAGCATTTCTTGTTCCATTTCCCTGGGAAGCCTCATTAGTAGGTTTTTGATGTTCCTAGAAAACGATTAATTAAGACTTCTTAAAATCCTTTCCTGCTCTGGATAGCTTTCTTGGCAGAAGATCAATTCATCCTGATCTATGTTCCACTGATGTGAACATATTTACAGTATGGCAAGTATTTGGCCCAGATGTCCTGAGATTTTTTAGGATGCAGCCAACAATGTTGTACAATCATTACGCACATCCTGCAACAACAGAAAACTAAATAAGAGTTACGGGCTATGCCTTTATTCTCATATTGTAGGTAATATTGGTAATATAGATTTTTTGTATGGTACAGACAACATAAAGTCTGAAGAGTCTTGTAAATGCAATTAAAATATTTTTGTAAAGGAAACAACTCTCTACATTTGACTGCACCAAAAATTACTTGATGGATGATAGTGGCAAATAAAATTAATCTGATTAAAAAATCATTTAAATTTTATTGTGCCCTTACCTTTCTTCTTTATCCTATCCATAAAAACAGTGATGTATCTGAAGTTTATATTTTTGTGTTTCACATGCCTATTGCTGTACTTCTCTGTCCATACTGTGGACTATTAAAAATATAACTATTGATATAATTGTAAATTTTTAACTTCTGTACAGATTAGCTAAAGCCACTTATAAATCTAAGGTAGCTGCAGTGCAAACCCACTTATTTCACCAGTTTCTTGTTGGCTACGCCCCACCCCAAAATGAAACCATAGTTCTAAGGCGTTCAGCATCTTTCTGTGGCTGTTCACACATATGCTGAAATAATCTTCACTACAATCTTTCTGCAGAAAGAAATTTACATTGTTAACATCTTTAAATTGAAAATACCGTGTTATTCTGGTAATAATGAGAAAATATTCAAATCAAATGCCTGAACAACTTTTTACAGGATTTTTTCATCGTGGTAGCCCTATATTATAAATCCCCTAAGGGAGTTAATTTATGTATGAAATCAAGGTATATAATTCCACAGCACAATCAGACAAGTTTATCTGTAGTAGAACCCCAATTTGCATCAACAATTTTCTCTAGTATTGCTTGCCAACCTGGCTTATCCCACAAAAGTACTTCGACCACTGAGGTGAGCATTTAACTGCACCAAAAACTTCTTTCCTTCTAATTCACATCTTGGCTACCTCACATATCTTAGATTTATAGTTATTAATAGTTGCACTTTCAATCTAAATCTATAAAAATATAACTGGAGATAATTATATATTATTTTTTTAAAAAACCCTGATGGATTTTCTATGGATATCAGCCCCAGTTTCTGTGGGTTCAAGTAATGCAGTGGAAAACTTTGGTGTAGTCCCTAAGCAAAGTTCAGGTAAGCAGGCTGCTGACTGGAGGAATCTGTGGATTTAAAGCTGAGATGGTTTTTTTTACCAGGCTGCAGAAAACAGCAGACCTCATGCTGGGCTAGAGGAGCCCAGGCGCCTGCCTTCCTGTTGATGGTGGACAGCTGACGAGCTTGACGACCTCAGCCCTGACCTCTTTTCTGACTTGCCTCCTTGTTGTGCCTGCATGTAGAATGCTCACTTCCAGTTTGCATTCTAAATAAATGTAAGATTGTAGATAGAGACTTCAAGAAATCATAGTCCTGAAAAAGTCAGCAACACCTGGGTCATATCCACCATTCCTTTTGTAAACATGATGCTTCCTTAACTGCTTGTTCAGTTTGAATGCCATTCCTTTAAAAAAATTCCTAGAAAAGCTGAGGCCAGATGCTCAACAACAAGGCAAAACGTTCTGCTCGTTTTTAACAGGAGCCTTCCTTTCTACAAAGGGTTGTTATAATGGAAAAAAAATGTCCCTGCTGCAGTCATTTCACATTAAAATTAGTGAATATTAAATACATATAAGAATTTATTGAGCTGTTTACACTCTTAAATGACTTGCATGTTTCTCAGTATAATGTTATATTTTTATAAGTGGGGAGGAGCAAATTCCTTATTGGAAATTCCCAGAGATGGTGTTAGCTCTGTTCTCTTCTGTATATTAAGTAAATTTGTATTCAAAACTGAGTAATAGATGGTTTGCATAAGCACTAATGTTTCTGAGAGCATGTTGATTACAAGAGGGAATAGTAACAGGCATTTAACACAGATCAGTTTAAATCAGGATCCAGCTTTGCATTAGGACATGACAAAGAGTGTCCTAATGTGCTGAAAAGCTCCAAGCTCCAAACTTCCCTTTCAGATGTCAAGTCCTCTGCTTCTTCAGAAGTCCTGTATCTCTCTCTCTCATAGATTTTTCACCTGCTGCTGCACATGAGGAAACATATCAAGCAACATTTCAGCTCCAAAAAGAGCACAAAAATGAAAAGTTCAGTTGGTCTCAAATAAAGAGAACAAATGGAAAGCAAAAATGTCAAGAGCTTGGAAAAAAAACCTAGCTCACAGGTCTGGTGCTGCTTACTAGTGTTGGCTAGAGTCCGAGAACAAGCAAGGTCATTTAGTTCTTCAAATAGGTTAAAATATGAGCTGTAGAATTTCAGAATATCAATACCAGAACATTTGAAATTGATGTTTTGCACAAAGCTCATCTGCCAAGCTGAAAATGGCATTTAGCAATATCTCATTGATATCTACTTTACTATAGGTATGCTCTTGGGAAATGGAAAAGAGCTGGTCCTTGGACCAGGTTCTACCACAAAGTAAATGCAGATGAATTGTTAAGCCCATATTAAATGAGACCTAAAGATTCCTTCCCTTTTACTAGTAGAAGTGCATCCTTACTGGTGGTGGCAAAAGTGAAAATGCACAGGTGGATGCGTGCATTTTTATCACATCACAGGGACACACTAGACAACATGAGGCTTAGAGAGTCTGCAACACACTGTCTGTGCTGTATGGTCATACCCTGTCACCACAAAATGGTTAACAGCTGGGAGTGTAGCTATTTCATACCTGGAAATTATCATGTTCTAAGAATTTACCTGTGGATATATGTAGGAAACTTTTGTTTGCAATTTTAAACCTGGATCTCTCGTATCCACTGGTCTGACTGTCTGAAGATACCATTAGCTGATGATTCCTTTGCTGGGAGGTACTGGCCTTAAGAAGAAAAAAAATCCATGTGCTTATGTTTTAAGCCTGCTAATGAGGCAGACAGTATTGCTGACAGATGCAGGTCTCACACACAAGTCTAAATCTCATATAGCTTGAACCTGATTTTCTTCTCCTTTCCATCATCAAATTAATTCCATTAAGCTTAAGCTGTCGTACAGCCAGTGTAAGCAAGATTAGAATGTGTCCTTTTAATAGAGTTGCACAACCACATTAAGATTACAAATAAATGCAAATGAAATAGCAGTATGTGATTTAAAACTCAATTCCAAGTTCCCCAGGTTCAAAATTGTTATGAACCACATACCTTCAAATTATGAATGTAGGTTGTAATTGAAAAATTTTCTGGCAGCCTCTCTCGGATCTAGAGACAATTTATGCTTCTTTAGGAATGGAAGGTAACTATTGATCTGCTTTAGTAGTACACACTTTAGCATTCAGCTAGCAGTGTAGAAGGAAAACCTCTGAACCTGAAGTAGGACAGAAGCTTCACTTTTATAAATTTATAAATATAAATATCAATTTATAAATATCAATTTATATATAAATTGACTTTTATTTGCTGTCTTTCTTCTGAAAAGCACTGTTGAAGGGAAGTCGGTAAAGGACTGGATCACTCATCTTCGAATCAAAGACACTTGAAAGAAGGCAAAACCAGAAAAGCCATTATACTTTTTGTAATAATTCCAAGAGCAAAAATACTGATGAAGCTGGAACAGAGTTTCTGGGTATATCCAACTCACATGGTTTTTTTGCAATTAAAAAATATCATGAAGAGAAAATGAAGTCTCTAGACAGACAAATATTTTGACTGTAAAGGTAGATTTACACCAAAAATTTTTGCTAACATAGTTAGACACGTGTAACTTTCCTTGCCAAAGGCTTTCTGTATAGTTGTCTGCATATTCCAACCTTGTTGTGATAGGTCAGTTCACTTATCTGGCACAAGTAAGCTATACAGGAAAGAAGAAGTTAAGAGCAGATGTAATTAACATATATTTTGCATATTTTTTCGTATATTAATTATCCCTGTGTCTGAAGGAAAATTGTTGTAAAAAATTTCACCTGGAACTGACTTTCAGAAGGATAAATAAAGTTAACAACACAAAAATAATCTAATATTAATTGTATCTCCATTGCACTTAACAGTATTCGTTATTTTCCACTTCTATACTGACAGAGAGAGAACTGGGCAAGTTGGTGGAACAGACCTGAAAGGAGCTGGAAAACCCAGCTGGGTGAAGGCAATTGAAACCACAACTAATAGGGGAATTAGTTGCTGAGCAACAACTATGGAAGCGTGTGGAACACAAGCGTTATTTGCCAACTGATCAAGGAGAAATGTAGAGCTATGATAGACACTAACTAGACTGTCAGTTTAACTTAACAGCATTTTTATCTGTCACATTCCTTTTTAAATAACAGAATTTTCTTTGAGAACTAAATTAGGACAAGTTATGAATGTAAGTTACAGGGGACAAAGAAAGGAGAGATGACAAAAGAGACTAATAAAATCTAGTCCTCCGCCTGCCTTTCTCAAATGGAGGCTACACTGGTGATCACTGGCAAAATAATCAGAGAGACAGAACAAAATTTGCCTGTTTCTTTCGTGGCAGCAAGAAAATGTGTTTCCCTGTGTACTTCTGTTAGTTTCTTCCGGCTTCTAGTTTCTTCTGTGCCATGAAGTCTAAGACCGAGAAAGTGTCTGACTCCATCCTTTCTTTCAAGTAGCACATAAAAGCTTTTGTGAGTCTGGTATTTTTTGTTTGTCAGATTCCTGGTTCTAATGAATCATTGAGCAATGTATTAGTCAATTCAAGGGCAAAGCAGCCCATATTTATATTCAGAAAGTGTCTGTGTTCCAGTTCCTAGTGCTACCTCCTGTCTTACCTAGAAAATGGAGGTATAATCTTTATCATATGAAGGTTTAGGAATTCACACAAACAATGAAAGAGGAAATTCTCAGTGCATGCTTAACCCAAAAACTTCGCTACAGAATCAGAACTGCTAGTTGTATATTTTGCACACCACTACACATGACTTCCCAACTAATTCAATCAGTCCTTTCAAACAAAGTAACAAAGAATAAACACTCATTGAACTTTGAAGGAGTTTGGGGTTTGGATGAGAATCTAGAAAGTATTCAGAAATATTTAAGACAGAAAAACAGAACAATTGGAGACAATCTTTCAGATTCTGGGGACATAGTTTTGGACATGACACAAGATAGCAAGTCTGCATATAAGCAGGATTACATAGTAAGAGTTCAATGACTGTATCAAAAGAGTTTGGGAGCTGAAATCCAGCCAATTTCGGCCTCTCTTACGGGAATTCTACCTCCCTCGTTGAATGCCTGTGCCTGGCAGTACTATGTATTTGAAATGGTAACACCTCAGGTTCAAATTCCTCCTGAGATTTTAAAATTCCAAGGTGATACAATCTCAGCTCAAGCCTCTGCTCTATGTCAAGTGGTGCCTATACCAAGCATGCCTCTTAGAATACGAGGAGAGAGAGAGGAAAGGATCCTGTGAAACATTTGAAAAATGTAGTTCAAGATTTTGTTTGCCTAGCCAGATTTTATGTTTTAATTGCAAGACTTTGAAGCTGTTAAAACTCCAACAAAGTTAATAACAAAAGAAAGTAATATTTAAGATTGGAATCAGGTGATCTAGAAATATATACTTATTTTTTCTAAAGCATTTCAGGAAAATTTATCAAAGTTGAGCATGGGAAAAAAAAAAAAAAGTAGGAAAATGGAAAAGCTATCAAGGACTGCAACAGTAGGTCCACAGTCTATTTTACTCTGCTTGGGACTGGTAATTGATCAGTACACTGTTATCTGCCTTCAATATCTTGCAATATTGCACAATATTGTATTTGATAAAGGAAAAGATCAGGACAGATAAATTTTTCCATGTCTATCAAAAACTCATGTGCTGCAAGTGCAGGGAGTTGTTATTGACTTGATATTCAATGTACACCCTGAACTTTACTGGCACAAAGGCATCTATGCAAGTTGTACAGTCAGGGTTTTTTCCTGCATATAGGACTCACACTAGAAAATGGGAACAAGATTAACTGCTGGAGGCACATGTATGTAATTCAGCATGAGGTATACTGTGCTGCATCTATATACCTGCATGAATGTAAGCATGCTTCTGCATCATTATCGGACACAGCCTTGTTCTGTTTACTTCCCTCATCTTATGTCCTCTCCCCGATGGCCAAAGTGAAAAACAGGTAACAGTTGCACTGAATAGCAGGGGAAGACTATACTTTCTTTGCATACACTTTGCACTTTCTTTGCATATTAGGCTTATTTGGTATCAGAGAAGTTATAAGAGGATACTAACTAGTCCAGCAGTCCTGTTTTCAACCCTGTTCTCAAATAGTGCATCCTGTAACTGCTGAAGTGCTGCTACATTTTGTAATGAACTGGACTTCATTACATAAGTACAAAATTCTATTTTAGTTTCATAAAAACCACTCAAGGATTTATAAATTTGTAAATTAATTTCTCAAGTCGATAAGAATCATGTTTCTGAATTTGTTATGCCTCTGTCACGCATTTTAAATTCAATTGCACTTTTGTTACCTGGAAAGCATGTTAAGTGCGGTTCAAGTCAAATGTGATGATAGAAAACTCTGCATTGGTTTTTACTTTTTTGTTCAGATCTAGTAAATAACTTGCTATATAGCAATGTAGAAGCTATTTTGGAAACGCATAGTAACATCAATCGTAACTTAGAGGCCTCAGGCGAGTACTACAGTTTGTCCTACTCCTGATAACTGCCGGGCTGTGCTGATGATCAGAGCTTTCTTTTGAAGGAATGTCTTCTGTGCATCCTGCTCAGAAGAACCTGGTTCTCAATGAACACTTTGTTCAGCTGTGTACCTATAAGTAATACTCAAACTCTAATTCTTCTTGGATGTGAATCCCAGATGTAGAAAATAGTTATGGGCTATTTCTTCACAGAGAAGACCTGGAAAACCTGTGCTTTTCCGCTTCTGCATGCTCTTATTCCACATCACAGTATTCATTACCAAAGTAGGTTAAGCTGACTAGTGCAGGTGTACATTGAATGTCAAATAAGAGTGGTTATGCGGAAAGCTAGACTTCAGACAAGCATTACCTACACCTCAACCGATTTTGCTTCACAAGTGTCCAAGATGGACAACTGCTTATAAGGATTCTACAGATAACACTCCCCTGAGGTTATCACATTCTGTAGATGAAAAATGTTTTTTCTTCACAACTTTGTCCGTAACATCTTAATGGGAATTTTAGACGTATTTGTGACAATAAGAATAGAATAAGTAGAATAATTTGTAAGACCCTGCTTTATAAACTTGGAAAAGTCTGAAAGCCTTTTACCAAGTCTTTGGGAGGTATAGTTGACAATTCACATCGTTTGATTGTGGTACTTGCCTGTTTAGGAGCTGACAAGTCTTTGGTTCAAGTGGCCCAGACAGAAAGATAAGCAAAGGCATACAAACTAATGATTAGCCACAAAATTCAGGGCCTGCAGCATTTGAAATAATTTTAGAATTCTTACAAAGGAATCTTTATTGCAGAGTTACAATCTGTTTTAATGGTGCAATAGATACTATCTATTTGTTTGCAATTTATTGTCTCGTATATTATATTCTGCTGAAAAGAAAAGTGAAAAAGAATGAGAGGCGTAGCAAGGAGGAGCCTGCAATAAAAGCAGAGAACAGGAGACAGCTGAGAAGATCAGGGAGTGAACATACAGCCAACCCTCCAAACTGAGTATTAAAAACCCCTTTTCCTAGGGACCTAAAGGGAGTCTGTCCAGTTTACTGCAACCCAGGAAAGACTGTGGGGGAAAGTGCAAACCCAGAGGACAGGAACATGTTTTGCAGGAAAGAATAAGTAGAGAATTTCAACATGCACTTTCATTTCTCCTCTGTCTTATTCTACGTTATCCTATTTAGACAGTGCATAGTTCTAATTTTTGTCTAAATGCAAGTTAGTTTTGAGTTTATAAAACCCTTTAAAGTGCTAAAGTATGCAACATTTGGAAAATAACTAGGTGATAGTACTGCAAAGTTTCCACTAACCTGGGGACCTGGCACTAGCAGACATACTACTTAGTTCACGAAAGCACTGAGGAGCCTAAGTTTGTAATTGGAAGCTTACAGGGAGATTGCTTTGACTATCTAGATGTCTTAGACAGTCAAGGAGTGTTTTCTCTTTGTATGAAAGGTACTTATCCTCCTATACTAGCAATTGTTCTACCAATCAGATACCAACCACACTGTTTAAATCATAAGGAACCAAATCAGGAGGTAGGGGAAGAGATACATAGTCCAAGATGTTCCTGCTGGTACTAGCAGGAGTCAGTATGGCCCAGCGTGATTTACATGATGGAGACTGATACCAGGAAACAAAAATTGACCTGATCATATTTTGAAGTTAAACATCATGGTGAAAGAACAATCATAACTGGACTCTAATAAAATCAGTTTTTCAAACTTAAAAACGTAGGCTGTCTCTAGCTGTTAATAGGATAACCTTTATTACTCTTTATGAGCAAAAGCATTTGAAATACAGATTGATCTATGTTACTTATTTTTAGTTTTTCTCTGTTCTAAGGGAAACATTCAATGTGATAATGTTTCCTCTGTGTACTTTACATTCCATTCAAATACACTCACAAAGCTCCAAACACAGCTAGTCAAACAGCTACGTGTCAAAATTAACAGTTTGGAATGGCAGCATTTAGGCTTTACAAGAGATCCTAACTTGAATCCTAATGCATTAAAATACAACATATAATAACACAGTTGTTTTAGAATCCTTCAGATTTTCAGGGTTCAATGTTCAGCACTTTGCTAGAAACCACACAGCTTTTCTAGCCAAATACTTGTTACTGGAAGTTTCCCCTCACCCCTTCTTTACTAACTCTTAAATCAATTCACATGGGTCAGTAGAAGTCCACTCTGTTAGCCCTCTGATATGGTGAAAGAATGCATTTGGGTGCTGGCCTCTACAGGAGGATTGCTCCACACACAAGAATGTAATGCCTTAGTTCGTACCAGTTTATGCTGTGATCATCTTATCCTTGAACTGCCTGAGTTAAAATTGTTTATGATATTCAGATACAGAGAATGGGTATGTCTGTAAAGGCCAGTGTATAGATATTCAAGAAAACCATTTCAGACCTTCTTCTTAGATCACATCTAACATGTTTCTTTTCCTTTATACTGGACAGGTAAGCAGCTGATTAGTAACAGCGATGTCCCTCCCTTTGCATAGCTCGTTTGGCAAGGCTAAAATGTTAAGGTCTTTACACTGACCTCTGTGATTCGAGTTGACAAGTAACCCAAAGCAGGAGAGAACATCTAATAAGTTGTATGGTCTCTACCACTATTTAGTCAATGCTGACTAACATCAGAGAATAGCAAGACTCAAATCCTTCTTTCACTCCCCTCTGGAAGTTGAATTCTGGAAGAATTTTACCTCTGGAAGGTAAAATTCACTCTTTTTTGTCACAGTAGTGAACTCTGAATTCAAACCAATGTTGCTGCATTAGCCGTTTAAGTCTCTTAATATTTTCTTTGTTCCTTTAAAATAAACTTCCAGTTCTGACACTGGGAACATAAATGCACTAGTTTCAGTAAATATTATGCCTGATTTACATTATTGTATAATTTTTTAAAAATAATGTCACTCTACAGTGATATTTAATTATTCACTAAGTTGTGAGAAGTTATGTCAAGTTAAATAAATAATATATGTAGTGTCTGGATAGTGCTTTTTCCGTTGTGATTTTATTAAAGAATAAGATATGACTTCATTTGTACTTTTCTGAACAATATACCATTATTTATTTTCAAAAACCATCAGCAAAAACCTTTCTTTCACCACATAGAGTAACTGATATTTTGTGAAGTACAATTCTAGCTACCATCGGCATGCTTCATTTTCTGAGGAAAAGAGTATTAAATTCCAGTGACTACTATCATATATACATTAATTGCAATACAAACTTAGAAAGCTCATAATAAAGACTGTACTGTGACTGCTACATGACAATCATTACAAATCAGCCATTTCCCATCGTACAGAAAACACAGAATCAAGGCCTGCAATCAAGGAGGCAGTTAGTGCCGAGTCTTGTAGTAAGCTATAGTAACATACAAACTGCAGTGTGCAACACTACTTAACTAATGTTCTTCAGGAAAGAGAAGAATGTGGTACTGTGATGGAACAGAAAGATGACTGAAAGGACAGAGCAATCTACTGTCTGAAGCTGGAGAAGCAAAGCCATATCTACCTAACATCATTATGGGTGCACAGATTGTAATTCAAAGTAAGTGCTGAGAAGAAATTCTCTATATACTTCAGTGTTAAATGGGAATTTCTGATATATTTTTAAAAGTCATACCTATGTTTTATAAGCTCATTGGCACTCCTTGGGTGTGATACACACAAGTAGATTTGGGCAGTGGAGAAATCATTTTAGGATGAAGTCTCTTGGGCTGTACAAGAGATGAGCTACACTGGCGTAGCAGACTAATTCTGTTCGATTGCCAAATCTGGAATTATTCTCCTGTAGCTAAGCTGATCCATTTTCCAGCTATCTTTAATCTGTTCACACCCAAGTCAGCAATACAGGCAGCCTCAACAAAGTAATGTAATGTCAAAGAACAGAGATGCAGGATATTAAAGAAACTCTCAATATAATTTTGCTGGTTAGTTTTAGTACAGAATGTTTTTTGTTGTATCAGATTACTCCAGGTGAGAAAGCTGTATTACAAGAGAATTAAACATTATAATAGCCAAGTCATACAGAGTACTGTTTACCTCTCCCACAGTTCCTAAGAGTGGGTTTAATGACAGCCTAGGAACTACATTCATTCAAACTGCAGCTTTGTTTATTTTACCCATCTAATTCCCTAACCTTCAAGGTATGCTCACACCAAATATTTTAAAGAACACTGAATCTGACTACCACTACCTTCATTGAGAAGTTATACAGGCCACATCTAATATTAAAAAAGTCAGCATTTTTAAAAATTGGTGAGGAAGGGAAAAAATTTTCACTAACTTTTAGTTATTCATTTCATAAATAACTGCCTAGTAAAATTAAAAAGTCACAAGGTGAGACTGGATTCAATGTGAAAAAAGATGCTACCATTAATGTACATGGCTCCTTTTAAACAGGTTTTATTGTCACTTAATACTTCTGTTGCCTTTTTTTTTTTCAATTTGGCCACTTCCTCACAAACTCAGGCACGGCAAGAAAACCTAAGTAAATAAGGTGTGGTAGTTCCACTTGTGTCTAGCACTATTTGGGAAAAAGAAATCTTATGAGAGATGCGTAGGAACTGCAAGATTAATTTATGTAATTAAGATATTCAGAGGTAAAGGAATGACTCTAAGAGGCTACTTCACAGTTGTGGTGGAACACTTCGAATAAAGAGAAGATAGACATTATCACAGTGTCAAATGATAGATTCAATCTCGTAACAGCTTGGTTTGGCTAGCCAAAAGCGTCTAGGCACAGAAGTAATCAATACAACTTAGTGTCTCTATCTCCATAGTTTCTGTTGAGCTTCAATGACATTTATTACTACTTAGAATAACTTGCCCTCTAGCAGGAGACCGTCACTAGTAAATAAACACAGCTGTGTAGAGCACTACCACAGTACCTTACCACAACTGACAACACATCTGTCATATTGCTATAGCCACTCAATTTCTGAAAAGTCTTCCATGCATGAAACTAAGCAAGAAGTAGTTGAAATTTTCATTTACACAGTCTTATTTACCCCAAGTCATCTCTGAAGATAACAGAAATTCAATGTACACAAACTTGTAGGTCAAATCCCTTTTTAAGAAATAATGCTGCAAAACGGTATTTTGAAAAGGCTAATAAATGCATCACACATCATTCTGTCAGTAAGAAATAGGAAAGTAGCCAGTAATTTGGAATTAACACCAAAGCAATGTCAACAAGAATTTTCAGTGTGGGAAAGGCTCAAAGCCTCCCTCCCTGGGATGCCTCCCCTGTCTCCCAAGAAGGCATCGTTTCCACATCAGATCCCAGAGACAGTTCAGACCCAAAAACTCCCACAAGATTTGTTCTTTTGCTACAGTCTGTTTTTAAAGTATCCACGTGATAAGTGAGGGGATATGTGTATGACTAGTGTGGTAACAAAAAAAATTTTGAAAGCAGAGTGTCAGAAAACCTTACAAAGATTTGCTTCAGGATTTCCAGTATCAGTGAGAAATTCATATCATACATGTGATCCAATGAGAAATACCTTTTGCTGATTTCAATTTTTATAGCAATTTTGCTTATTCATTTTTATTTTTCAACAAGTGAATGGAAGTCCCATTAATGTCCGATCTGGCTTTAATTTCAAAACAGTTCTATCCCAGTGCAACTTTATTTTCAGTAAAGCTACATGTGAATTTATAAAATCACATGATAGCGAATCATAGAATAATTTACGGCAGTTTGGGTAACAAGAAAATCAGAGATGCACAAAGAATTTACCACACTTGGACATTCATTGGTGTGGAGGCTTCAGGAATAAACAGGAATACACTTAAATAAACAAGGAACACGCTTCATAAACAGGAATAAACTATTAGGTATAGAAGTTGATTCTTCAGTCCATTACACTAGTTTAACAACATTGCTTACCACAGGGGTCAGTCAAATTGCATTGATTCAGTGTCTGTGCATCAAAATGGGGACTTGGTAACCAGTTTTACAACATTATACAAAGACTCTTAATTACAAATACTGTTCTACAAATTTTGTCAACATAGCCATTTTCATATAAGCTCTGTTTGTAGTAGACATTGTACATTCCTGACTTCACCATAGACTTTTGGCATATCCTTAGATGAGCTGGGTGAGTACAGTTTCCTCCCTTCGTTTAAAACGGGTGCAATACAACCCATAGGATGTATACAATCTAAACTATTTGATGATTTTAAGGCATTTACATGAACAGGCAGGAAATGTCGATGCAAACTTGCTCTCATTTTAAGACTGTTGAAGGGCCTTTTCCTTTTAGAAAGTTGGTTGGAACTGAAAAAGATTGAAAGAACAAAGGCTTATGCCAGGGACACACAGTGTATGTCATTGAAGTTCACAGCCTATTTAATTGCATTACATATAGATATATTTTACCTAACAAAACTGTTTCGCTTACCAAATATGTTAATCATAGTACTGCTAAAACACAGCATTTAAAAGGCAGTGGTATTTGTGAGTCTGTGTATGCGTTTGTAACAGTATTTGATACTGCAGCACTGCAAGATGAATGCTAGGATATTTAGAGAAGCAGATATCAAGTCAGAGATTGCTCCCTAAACTTTTGTTTTATCTAATTAAATATAATTAATTGTATAAGTAAATTAATTACCCAGTCATATGGGTCACTGAGACAAATTAAACAAAGCTCTGAAAAGCCAAGTGAAGGAGAAATTTCAGGAGCAATTTCATTTCAGAAGAAGCTCTCAAGGATTTAAAATCTTACTCCCACAACTAAATTTTACAATATCAGGCATGACAATAATTCTGACTTTTATGTTAGCATGGAATGATGAATGTTTTATAGCACTACAAAATTCCAAAACATTTATAAGTATTACAAAATGTTACTTAGAATCTTGCAAGAACTATCACCATAAGGAAACTGATCTGTTACCGATGTAACTGGAGGCATTCCCCTTCATTGTCAACAATTATACATGGTAGTACAGAGAAGACGATGTTGAAATTGCTTTGCTAGCAAGAAATTATTTTGTAGCTCTCTCCAAGCTAACCAGTTCAGAGATCTGGCAGTTCACAAGATAAAAATAAATACACGCATCTCTTTCAAAAAACCTGGAGTTTCACAAATTTAGTTTCATTTTTCTCCTCACTTTCCCGATCATCAACGTGTGGATTGCTTCCATGGTATACATATCAAGGAATGAAAGTCTGTACAATCTGCTTGTAATCTGGCAAACCTTCCCAGTGGTGAATAACCTTGATCCCACTAAGTTCAGCAGAGTGAAGAAGTCACAGAACAGAAGAGTTCATCTCCCAGCCTAAAGCGTGCAGCCAGGCTTGTGCTCTTGCATATGTCCCACATGTTCTAAAAAGTCACAGTAAGATCCTGGCCTCTATCAGTAGAAATGTCCCATTTATTTCAGTATTTAAATAGATTAATCTGAGTTGCTTTAGATGTGTATACTAGGCAAATATGGATTTCACCTTAGGAATGAAATTTTTCTCTGCTGACTGTAAAACGAGCAGAGCACGACTAAATCAGTTAGAGACAAGTACAGAGTTGATGCTTACATTTTGACATTCCACTGTGAGAGCCAAACTGTAAATTTCTAGACAAACTGCCAGAGTTCTAAGTCAGCATAATGCTCACCTGCACTTAGCAACCTGTATTTGAAATAAGGGGAAAAATTTCTGTCTTAAATGAGCTGTTGAAATACCACTGAAGCGGGCAGGAAATGTGACCAGAATGTCACAGTTAAGTCATCAGCTGCTGGGCAGAATTCCAGCTCAGAGGCATCAGCGCATGTCAGGCAGCATGGGGTTCCTCTCCTCTCCCACACTAGTTGGTGCCTGGAGTCAGCACTGCTGAGCAGTTCCCATTCTTCGGTCAAATCTGCACCAGGACTTGGTGAAACAGGAGAAAGGAGAGCAGAGGCGGCAGCAGCAGCAGTTCCTCACCTCAGTGCTTCTCCCTTGTCCATCATACGCTTCCCCTGCCAACCTGATCTAGCTACACTGTCCCCCTGGCGTGCTGTGTTTCCCCCCAGCTTTCAGATTTTCCTTTCAACTTCCTTCCCTCGGAATGGCTACCTTGGTAAAGTTACCCAATAACCACACAACGTCCCCCAAGCCCTGTGTGATTGCTTGATCCATGCACATCCTTCTGCTCAGGCGCTGCTTCCCACCACTCTGGTAAACTGGTGGCCTCCTTCCCTCATGCCGCAGCATGGAGCAGGACTTCTAAAGCCTAGTGTGGACACTGGAATATCTTGCTGGAAATTGGAATAAGGTAACACTGGTCAAGCTGATTAATCTGGACAGGGTTTGGAGGGTTCCCCACCTATCTCAAGTGTGGGAGGTCATGCCAGAAAAGGTGGCAGTGAGAAGGATGGGCAGGAGCAGGGGATACTGAGATCATCTCCATAAAAACAGGAAACCACCACGAACCCACGGTGACTGAACTACAAGGAAATTAACTGGACTTAGAGCCTAAAGGTGATTTAAAGCTTTATATAAGCACCTCTCGTCTTTAAACAAGCAAGTGTTTTTTGTCTTGGTAAAGTTCCCTGGAAACCAGGTGTGATCTTTTAAGGTCACAAACTTGAAACTCTTGTCACACAAGATCTGTATTGTACACAAAGTCAAAAGCACGCAAGCTTCTTGGCTGATGTAATGCTGACATACAGCTGCATGGAGACAGCGACAAAATACAACCAAAAACAAGGCAGGAAAATTAGAAGGTGTACGGCACAATTTTATTGAAGGTATGGTGATAATTTAAAAATCCAGGGTTTAGGTGCGCGTCGGGACACATTGTATGAATTCTGATGCAGACTCTGGTTGAAATGGATGTTGTAGTTTGGTCCATATACATTTATTCTGCATCATGAGACAGAATAGGTTGCTTGCATATCTAAGTATATGTCAATCATGAAAATTAAACGCAACTAAATATGAAACTTAATCGTCTCCTCCTACGTATATTTTCCAGGTATAAAACATTGTACAAATCAGCATCAAAAAAAAAAAGCAGAGTCAGCCTAACACTGTAAGATACATCTGTCCCCATTTAATCACACGATAGGTTGTACCATGCAGGCTGTTTCCCACCTTCCCTGCAGCAGAACCGGGAGCTAAGAGCGAACACAGCTCCCTCTTGAGCTTGAGCGTTAGATGGAAACACAGCACGCAAAGCCCCGGCTCCAAAGGCTCGGTTTAAGTGCTTAGGAAGGCAGCACCTTGAGAAAGAGCAACGTACGCACCAGGGAGGCCAGGGAGCCTGTCGCAAAGGCTGCGGGGTGAGATTCAGAAAACCTTCTGGCAGAGACAGATTCTCTGTTACCTGTGAAAATGGCACACCTTGCCACGTAAGCTCGTAGCAAAAGGGTTAACAGGTCCCTGGTGTATGGGAGAGGTGAGGTACAAAGCCCTGAACGCTTGAACCTTCTTTGCTGCCCAGTTTGACGGGTGGGCCTTGACAGGGTTCACGTATGCGTGTGCACGGAGCGAGAGAAGAGAGGGTGTGAGCTCGCTGAACAGTTGTGGCAAACGTTTTGTGTGGTGAGGGGAGAGCCGACCTATTCAGCCCTTCAGAACCCACAGGCTCGAAGTCAACAGACCCAGCACCACCTCCGCGGGGCCGGCTGCCCTCCAGAGCAGGCACTGCCACGCCGGGCTCCTGCGGGCCCCCCTCGCCCTCGACAGCCAGCCGAGGGTTCGCAGCGGCTGAAGCTGGTTCTCCGGCGTCGCCCAGTTCCCCGACGTGCGGGGACCCCGGGCAGGCGGGGAGGCAGGGCCCGCGGGCAGGTCCGGCTGGGCTTCCCCGTTCAGATGGGCCTGCGCCGGGGACACGGTGCCGCGGTGCCCCGTACCGGTTTCCTCGAAGTTCCCCTCCGCCGCTTGCTCAACCCTGCGGTGCCGAAGCGCTTCCGCCAGCCCCGCTCACGTCCCCCCCGACCCCGGCCGGCCCGGCCACCCGCCCTCCGCCGCCCCCGCGGCCTTCCCCGCCGAGTTGCCCCGCGGGCGAGGCGCCGCAGTCCCCGCCTCTCCTCCCACAGATATAAGCCGGCGCCTCCCGCCCCGGCGGC
>Ga0065711_1035147_pt1 | contig 22731 bp, 10 predicted proteins | sample Hoacrofraction12_FD_59098 | JGI IMG/M metagenome (GOLD analysis project Ga0065711, IMG submission 59098) | Hoatzin crop microbial communities from Cojedes, Venezuela - Epithelial fraction 12 v2 (version 2) | ecosystem: Host-associated > Birds > Digestive system > Esophagus > Crop | place... | reverse complement strand
GCGTTAGTGAAAAAGCATGGCCTTCCTGCACTTGAAAAAGCAACTTTTCCATTTCCTGAATCTGTGGGTTTTCTCAAATTCTAGTTAATTCACTTAGAAAACTTTCTAACTAGCTTCTGATTTATGAATGGACTGAATTGTGCTTGTAATGTAAGGGCTTTTTTAATACTACGAGAATAAGACACACATTTAAAAAGGGACTAGCCTGTAATAGTATTTTTTGTGACTTACATAAAATATATTTGCTTTAATAATAGCATTGATTTTTATAGCTCTTATAACTGCAAAAATAATTAAGAGCATGTCACTGAACTAAAGAGGGATGTTTCCTATTCACTTGAGAGTCAATTTAAATTACAAATGAAATAAGGAAAAAGTGGGCTAAAAACTGATGTGTACATATTCGTACCACAGTGAACAGATAGCAATTAGTGATAAGTGATTTGCCTCAAAGTTGCTTTGAATAACACATGATGCAAAGCTCAATAGGTAGCAAATAAGCTTAGACTCGCTGGAGAGAAGACAGCGAAGTTAATCTTCCCCCCAGGGCAATAATGTTCCAGGTGATAGATTTACAATGGATTTTGTCACTTGCGTTTGAGCGCTCCCAAACTATGGGTTTCCACTGCTTTTTTCCTTAGGAGATTCTTTCTCAAATGATCTATTTAGCAAGGCTTCGTCTTCCCTTGGAAGCTTGTGTCTTTTCTTTCCAGATGAGTCAATAGAGTCAATTAGGATTGAGTAGTAAGGTCACCCTCGGTACTGCGCGGGACGCACGCGTAACCAGAGAGGGTCACGGCATGAGCACGCGGCATCGACTCGCTCCGCCGCCTGAGCGGAGCGTGAGAGTGAGAAGCAATTCCTGCATCTGGAGGCAACTGAAACGCACGTTACACAGAAAATGTGTGAAAAAGCCAGTAACTGACCCAGAATTTGGTCTGTCTGACTGGGAGACTCACAAGAAAGAGCGGTCTCTCGACAACTGTTTATTGATAAAATAAATAATTTTCTAATTGATAGTTGAAGAATATTGCAGTGTCTCTAATGCAGTCTCAGCTGTTTTGCTTCTACCAATATGTACAAATAACTAATGTTATATACTGATTATAGATGTTCTTTATAATGTTCTGTCAAATTTGCCACCCTTAGTGTGATAACTTTGAAATCTTTCAGGGATTTATATATATATATATTTATAGATATATATATATATAATATAGTCTAAACTTATACTGTATTTTGCTGAGCAACCTGTCTCAATTACATGTCATGGCAGAGACTCGATGATCCTCATGGGTCCCTTCCAACTAGAGATATTGGATGATTCCATGGTAGTCCTATGAAGTGTAGGGATTTGGACTCAATGATCCTCAGGGGTCCCTTCCAACTAGGGATATTCGATGATTCGATATACACTTTTTTCATCGATCAGTTTTGGATCTATTTTGTTTTATATTCTTCAGCTACTTCTGATTCCTGGTTTGGGTTTTGATTATTTGATTCGCTTCCTGCAAATTAGATAGTACAATTGGACATTACGCAGCAGAAATACGTTTGAAGGCAGATTTTTTTCCCCTGCATTCCAGCTTGGCAGAAGTAGGAACACCGCCTGTCTCTGTTTCCCTGAGTATGTTTATTTTCCTGATGAATATCTTTTCTGGCTGAGCTGGAAAACTTCAGACCAGACATCCTGTAGTGTTGTCATAGGCAGTCCTTTGGCTAGACTGGAAAAATCCAGGTCTGCTCTCGAACCACAGTGGGTCAACAGATCAGCTCTTGTGCTCCACAGTAAGCCCAAACAAATAAGCTGCACTGAAAACGATGTGTGCAGGTGTGTATGTATTTCTGTCTAGGTAATCCAGGACAGAAATATTGGAGTCTTAATGTCATGGTAAAAATAAAAATAGCTGGAGGCCTTGAAGGATTATTTTCTGCCAAGACTCTGCTCAGAAGCAACTTGTGTTCACTACATTATTTATGTGACTGATTTCTTTGATGTATTTCTTTTGCAGAGAGGAAGGTAGGGTGGTGGAGACTCTTGGCAACTCAGTTAAATGATGTGGGGAATATGGGTGACGCGGTGTGTGCCCTTAGCTGGCTGCCTGCCTCCCGGGGGCGAATGGGGAAGAAACCGGAGTGTGGCTTTACTCCAGCGTACATCTGCTTACAGAAGGTCCTACAGAAAGCTGAAGTAGCCGCTTACACAGCCGGCACCAGCTCGTTTGCAAATGAGCACGGCAAGTCTGAGCAACTTGTGAGCCCCTCCACCCCCTTCAGAGTCTACCGGGAGCGTTTGCTGAATGCCAGCAACCGACTGCCTCATTGAAACAGAAGTTCCTTGCATTGATTTTGATGATGTTGAGCTTCATTTCATAAGGTCGAGATGTTGCTCTAGTGTGGAAGTTAAATAAAAGGACTTCAAAATTAAAAAATAAAATCCGTGTAAAACTCCAGGAGTATGCTGGCAATCAGGAAAGTGCTGGCACCTTTCCATGATCTGTAGTCTTATTGGAATAAATGCAAATCATCTTTGGGCTGAAAGTTGCACATGTGAAAGCTTTTAATTTTGTTAAAATAAATTACCTATAATTATCTTGTTTTTAATACGTAGAAGTAGACTACTAAAAGATATTGAATATTCACAGTAATTTACCATTAATCAAGGAAAAAAACCTCAAAAGACGGGTTAAAATTGCATTACTGCGAAACCAGCTTACATTTTACATTAGTAATTTGCTGTCTAAAATTCAAAACAGAAATAACAGCGGTGTGTGAGACTGTTTATTGACAAGGTTTGTGTGCAGCTGTTTCTTACAGCAAGAAGAGGTCAGATAGGTACTTTGCAAGCGAACGTAAAGGCAAGAGAAATAGTTGTCCCAAAATGTCCATAATCCAAAAGGCATATGCGAAAAATGGTTTTGCTCGGAGTTGTGCCCCTGCTCCGGGCTGCTCGTTGTTCCCAAGGGGCGTGCGGTCTGTCCTTCCAGCAGGATGGCATCAAGTACGTGGAGGTGCTGTGGCGAAAGGAGGGGCTGTGCACCCAGCTTCCCTCATTCTGGTGCCTTTCTTCGGAAGAAAAGGAGAGCAAACGCACATCAGTGTTGCGCTCGTTAGAGCGAGCACAGATTGTCCCTCTCCGCACGGTCAAAGCAAAGCACTGGTGTGTCCTTAGCTTGCGTTGCGGTATCTTGGCTACCCTGATCTTTCACTACAGATTTATTTCACATCTTTTTATTTACATTTCCTCCTCCTTCTAACAGTGGATAGCCTGGCCTTGGTCCATACTCCATGCCTGGAACTGCCTACTGGGAGTGACGTGGTGCTGATGCTTAAAATGTGTTTGTTGTTTTGTGTATAAGCAGGTTAACCTTGTTTTATGAGCTATAATTATTACACAGAAGGGTGAAATTTTGCAAGGAAGGGTGACTTTATTCTAATGAGCACACTTCTGTAAATATCCTCATACTGTTTATTCTCATTCTTGTGATTTATTAACAAACAAGACAAAGAGCCATATTAGTAACTCCTACAGCTAAAGTTACAGAAAACATTATTTTTCTTCAAAAATCCCAAACTTCAAATTTTCTATGTTTTCAAACTGTGGAAACCTTTCCATTGGATGCCTTGAAGATACCCTAGCTTTAGCTGCCCCTTTACATCTCTGTTACTACAAATGATGGTTGATATTTATCATAACAGTAATCCCTTGGACGTTCCATAGTGAACGCAGATGTGCTTCAGGTTTGTCACGTGCCAGAATAGGTGTTTTCAATCAGGCTGTGAGAAAGAGGTGCAAATTCTTTCAAGTCTGGTAAGCAAGTTTAAACAATGTGATGATTATCGCACTTCTGCAAGAATGCGAGTGCGTTCGATTAAGGGGAAGGTGTTCCACCTCAGCACTGAAGACTTGACCGCTGGCGTCGTCAAAGAGCGGAGGTGTAGGCTCCGAAATGCCGGTGCTCCTGTAGGCATTGCCACGTAGGCCACTGTGACTGGGACAGCCCCCTAGCATTGCCCTCCACTGTAGGTGCTGCTGTGAAGCTTTGGTCTTTGTGCGAAGCTGGCAAGTGATGAGAAGGTTTTTGGACTCTTGGTCTGCTACGGTATGGTTTATCTTGTCGAGACAGCAGCAAAAGAACAAATACTCTAGTCGGTCAGATGGATTTTGGAGGTAGGATTTGGTTACTGTAGCAAAAGCTGTTCTGTGATGTAGCCTTCGCAGCTTCTCAAGTCCTTCAGTGTTTCTCACTGTAGCGTTTTAAAAAACAAAAGCTGAAACACTTCTTAATCTGATAATGTGCAGGAATCTTTCATAAATTATGTATGAATGTCAGCGATATATGGATGTGTATGCTAAACCGATGGAATATCTTGAAATGTGCTACATGTTAGCGTATAGCATTGCTCAGTTCCCATTTTTAGAGTTTCAGGTTAGGTAATCACTTAAAATAGTACTTCAAAACTGATTTTAAAATATTGTTTTTAAGATAACCTGTGTTTTATTCACTATTAGTATATAGGAGCTGCCATGTACCATACCCTAATATATATATTTGGCATTTCAGAGGCTGGCCTACTGCTCTTTCAACTGAAGTCATTAATAAATTTCCTTGTTGAGCTCAGTTAGGTCAATGCTAAGAGTTTATGAAAAATCCCGAGCTTTTACTGTGTAACTAGAGGTAGACCGTTGAAAAATTAATTGATGTCAACACTTTGGAAAGTGTTTTATCACCATTACATGCCACTGAATTAGGGAAGGGCAGTGTACACTAATTCACATACAGCCAAACATCGAGGTTACATCCTGGGCACATTTATTAAAAGAGAGTGGTAATGGAAAGCTTCCTGGTAGCTCCATAACACACTCAAAGTTATTCTTTCCCCCAGCTTTATGTGTTATTTTTTCTGTCTATCAAAATGAAATATTTTGAGGCTTGAGGATTTTATTAATCGAGTAAGCTTATCCAAATTAGTTTAATTTACTTGAAAAGCTTTGTCAAGACACATGAATCCATGTGATCTCACTGTTTTTAACTAAGGAAGGGAGAATCTAGATGAAAATAAAACCTGCAGCTTCTATGTCTTGCTAATCTTTCTCTTAAAGATCCGAACAGAAACCTAGATGTTTCTTTCTGTGGTGACTGAAAGATGTGAAGCCAAACAGGTAACATGCTTCACAGTCAAAGGAGCAGAAGCTTTTCGTTATTTATGCTTGTTTTCCTTGTGCTTTCACCCTTCAGGATGTAAATTTTTTTCCGCCAGCTGAGCATATTTCTCCTTATGAAAATACACTTAGTTAGAACATATGGGTTACTTGTACCACAGCATGGCCTAGGAAAATTCAAAGGGACGTAATTAATCGGAGTGCTTGGAAAGAGCATGTTTCCCAGCCACAGTAAAATTCAAGATAATAATTTTATCCTAATTTGTTTCAACTGCTTTGAAAGGTAAAGTTGACTGTAAGAGCAGCTGGGCCTTGAACTTTTGTCCTTAAGACATTTTTGAAGATTTATTGTGGAAAATGAAGGAACGAAAATATAAATCAGTTATATAGTTTAGTCTCTATGAAATACATACGTCAAGACTGAAAGCATTCACGGGTATTGCACTTTATATTCTGACTGCTTTATTGGCAGGCATTGACTTGTGTTGCTTCTGCAGCTGACCATTCTAAACAAACACACAGATCAAAATTACTTTAAAGAGCTTTATAATAATTTTATTATTTACTGTGCCACATGGATGTTTGATTTAAAATTTACGTTTCAGTTAGGCTTTAGATTTAGATGGAGGAGAGGCCACACTCACATAGTGAAATCTTGTTGTAGGTTTTAAAATGGATTAGTGTGGCGGTGTCCATTTTATGCTAGCATTCAATGTTCAGGAGTATCAGTGCTGTGTATCAACTTGACTGGTTTTGAAGCATTCTCATTTTCTATTCACAAACACAGTTAAAGTACTTATTGCCTTCTGTTGGACTCCTGGTAAGATATTTATGTGCATCAGTTCTTCCATTTTTTGTACTGTTACTAGACAGGGAAAAAAAAAAAAAATCATGTTTTTAAGAGCAGTCTTCCAGGAAAGAAGTTCAATCAAACTCACTGTTTTCAGAAGGCTTGAAGCAATTCCTCAAATATCAGTCCAAATGAGGCATGTATCACAGCAGGGTAGATTTCCCCTTGCCTCAAGTACTGTTTCTTCTCTCTTTAGTGCTACAACTATCTGATATAAGGTATGGCCATATGCTTTTTGTTTTCTTTCTTTTCACCAGCATTTTTGGTTTTGTTTTTTATTGTTGATGCTGATAAAATTGTATCATTTTGTCCAAGCTGGAATAGTTATTCTCTTCGAAGCACTCACTTGCAGGTTCACTTTATTGAAAGGCATTTTTAGATGTAGACTGTAAAACTTAACAATTCCTTTGTAAGATTTTTATGTGGAATACCATTAAAAAGAAAAGAAAAACAACAACAGAGTGTAAGAAAAGGGGCACAGGAAGCAGCTTTTTTGATAGGCCCTATCCTGCTCTAAAAGACTGACCTGTATTGAAAGTAGGAAGGCATTACATTTTAGATCTTGTAATCTGCTTATCACAGCTATTTTGTTCACAACATTTGGTAGCTTGCAGCAAATGGAAAGGAAATGTTGAAAAGGGAGAATATTTTAAGTATCAGGAGGGCATTCCCTGATCACATAGGAATATCTTGAGTATGGGAATGTTTCTGTGTGGTACAAATCCAATTCCTGCACCTTTCTCACCAAACCTAACGGGAATACTGTTGAATTTCATGTGCAGTTATGGTGATTTACACAAATTCTTTACTACAGTAGGTCTTCAGCCTGCATAACATCTATGCTGACTAAATAAAGGGCTGCAGGTAAGCTTATACCACTCCTCTTTGGTCAGGTTTTTTTTTTTGTTTGCAGTTGTAAGCAGTGTCAGAAATTTTAAGTGACGTAATGTCCATGAGCCATGAACTGTTTTGAACTGTTTCTACCATGCTAATGGTGACTCAGTGAGTTCTTGCATTGAGCTCTTAAATCTGACCTTTAAATCAGGAACCAGCTAGTATGAGAAAACGTGGCCCTAGGGTGACCTGCTACCAAGACTATGGAACTTCAGCTGTCACAAGCATATTTATAGTTATTGGTATCTTAATGCAGGAAATGATTCACCTATTAAATCTATTAAGTCATTTCTTTGTGAGCTACTGGCTAGCAAGGCTGTTGGCAGTAAAAAGTGTCTTTCTCTTAGTAATATAAGTAAAAAAGAGTTTTCCAAAGCCCAGTTCCTTTCTCTGTTCTTTGTCAGCATCTTTCTTGGGAGCTTTTTGGCCTTCCTGAAGTAGATCTTTCCGTGGAACCCTGAGCCCTTCGAGGGGGAAGTCTGTCCCCCTCTCTGATCCTTAGAGGCTTAGGTAGTTTAGGACTTACGTGTGGTGCAGCAAAATGCACCAGAGAATTTCAGGATGTTTGAAGTTTTGTAGACCCTTTTCTCACAGGACTGGTTTCTTGACTTTGGCTGTGACTCTGCCTAATGGCTTCAGAAGTGGTGTTTATGGTGTCAGCAAGTTTCCTCCCTCAGTTCACCACAAGTGCTGCTTTTATTGCATGGGAGAGAGCCAAATGGGACACAGCCTTTACTCTGCAGCTCCATGAGCTTCCACATAAATCCACCAGATAGAAGCTTTTATTCCAAGCCGGACCCCACTCTGATTCCTTGGGGACAAAATCCCCTTCTGAAAGCAAAGGTTGGCCTACCCAGGACCATTTCCACCTTATCCATTGTTCCCAGTGCTGAGTTTGCCGCTACCTTTTCAGTAAAGCTCTGGGATGCAATGACTCCAAGTAGCTGCAGAGGAGGCTGGCTGCATCCTTTCATGGAACAAAAGCTCTTTTCTCTGTTCATCAAAGAAAAGGATTTGCTGAATAGAAGGATCATAAAATAAAATGCTTATGCCTGGTACTCCTTGCCAATGTTCTTCCTGAGACAGCTAAGCATCAGCAAAGGAGAGCTTGCAGGAAAAAAAGAAGAACGCTGGGTATCTCAGTTGTTTGTACCTGCCCTTGGTCTTCTGGTCGTAGGCAGAAGGGTGCCGGTTTGTTGGGTGTTTCATGGCCTCCTGTGATGGACCCTCTTCCCCTACTGTTATCCACACGAGTGGCTACCCTTATCCGTGCGATCTGCCCCACTGCTGCGTGATTCTGGCTTGCTGTGTTAAGTGGAGTTATCCTGCTGTCCTCAGTTAAGTAGTTGCTGAGGACCAGCCTCCAGTGGCTCATTTGTGGGTGCTGCTTGCAGTCAGTGACAGTGAGGTGGGAAGTGCAGAACAAGTTACTGTTTTCCTTTCTCTCCCTGCCTCCTCCTGAGTGAAATCCAATTAAAGGCCAAAGGGGACATCGTCCCTTCATGTCCCGACATGTGATATCTGTTTGGGAAGGGTTTGGGATGTGCCACCAAATAAAAATACTGCCGTAGTACCTGCATAGCACTTCTGAAAGTAGCACAATTATGAGTCAATAGCAAGACTTTCTGTATAAATAATATATTTTTGGTAAGGTATACATTATGACCTGTTAAGTCACAACTATTGCTGGTAGCTGAGAATTTCAGTTATGGACATGGATATTGGCTAAGGCACAGTAATGGGCTCTGGCAGAAACAAGTGAACCTCCCACTCAGATTTCATTCTACTCAGTTGAAATTAGGAGAGACGTTGCAATTACCAATCCAAATCCAGGGTTAGGAAAATGTCTACTTTTCTGTTCAAGCCTGCGAAGCCGGTTTTTGGAAATGTGAGCTCTAGGTGTTACTGATGATTAACGAGAAGACTTAGTTGGGGTATATGCAAGTGTGAGGTGTCTTTCTGACGATGGCTGCCAAGCAGTAATGGGCTGTGGGGTGAAGGAGGGATCTCTACGATTAACATCATGCCAGGATGTCTAATCATCGGGTTAAGGACTGACAGTTCAGGCCAGGCCCTGTCCAAGGCTGACTGATCTCACTTGGCAGAGGCTTCTCCTGCTGTTTTCTCCTTCTACAGAGCATAGGACATGCAGAAGGTCTTCTGATTTGCTACTTTATCCAGGGAGACCTGATGGTGAAGGGGGTCGGGGAGCTCAGAGATGTCAGAGAGCTACTGCTTGCTTGCTACTCTGCTCTGCATTTTGCTCTTGATGAGTGGGTGTACAAGACTCCATCAAATAGCTGGTATATGCAAATGAACAAACAAGTGAATTATCAAGAACTATCAGTTGGGGAGGAAACAAAGTCAAGTGTCTTATCTTTGCTGGAGACATATGCTATGGTCAGATAAGCAGTTCATCTTCCCAGGTATGTTCCGTTAAGTATATTACCCAATCAACTAGGATATGTAAGACATATTGCAACTCTAATCTCCTCAGGCAAGTAGTATTCAATTATACTTACCATTTTAAAAAGGGAAATATCCTGAGCATTTAGAGTGCTTGCATTTTTGGCACTAGGTCTTGTTATGTGAAGGCTATTAAAGAACATTCTAACTAAGAGGGCATAGGACAGGCAGATGAAATATTATTGAAAAGATAGTATTATGTAAGTCCTGAAGTGAAAATGTTCACCATCCCTCAAAATGGTTTCCTGACATCTTATCTAATGTTTTGAAATTAGGTCAAGGATGGAGAAAGAGAGAGAATTGCCATCCATTTCTATGCCTACAGTGTATGTTTTGTGTATATAATTATAATTAAAATAGACACTCTGCTGAATACTTTGTTTGCAAGTGTCCTTTCTGTTTTAAAAGTGCATTCAATGATGTACTTTGTTTTGTTATGTAAATTGGTTTTTTGGATTGAATACTGTTGAGACAAACCAATTTTCCTGTTACTCTTGTAATATTCTGAGCAAATATTAGAGATGTCAGCAGTCTATCTGTTGCAGCTCCTGCAAGCTCTCTTGAAGTGATGTCTCTCTAGCACATAAGATGTAGCAAATCAGCAGAGAAGTTCAGTCACAGACAGGTCTGTAATTTGGTAGGAGACTACTACTTCTGCTGGTTAGACTTGAAAAGAGTCTAACATAATACCTTTGGAGGGTTGTGGGAAAAAACTCGGCTTCATATCTGTTACTGGAAGTACTTGCAGCAGGGGTTACAGCTGAGGTTGTTTACCGCCTTCCCATATCTAACCCTGTTCACAGCTGTTTATCTTCTGCTAAGCTGTAATTATATTGGCAGAAATTTCAATGTCAGTTAGATGTGCTAAGCAAAATACTAGGATATTGCAGCCTACAAAATAAGCGAAAATATATTGTTTGGCTGAGTATTACGTGCAAATGGTACAGCCTTTCACTGAGATGCTCTAAAGACTCTATGAAGCGAGGAAGCATTTCCCAAATTCCTTTATCCCTCTGTCTTTCTCCGAAGTGACCCATGACCTTCTTCATTCAAGCTGCAATTAAAAAATGTTGTTGAGAGTATACGTATTCTGGTCTTGCTCCTGCCTGTGAAATATGCTGGTGTCTTTGTTGTTCATATCTGTGTTTGGCCAAGGTATACACATCTACAAATTCATGTATATTTACTCAATATTTTCTTATATTTTAGCATCTACTTTCTTTAAAGGTCCTTTGCTTTTTGCACAGAGCATGTTCCATACACCCATGCGAATGATTACACTTGCAGTGTTATTTTCCCCCCGCTTTCCTTTTTGTTCCCCATCGTTCCACCAGCACCGAAGGGATGGCATCTCTGGACTGAAAAGAACGAGCCAGCCCTGCGCTCCTTCTTTCTGCTCTTGCATGCAGGTGCAGCATGGAAGGTGAGGCTGCTTGCGGCCAAACAGATTCACCCCTATGTCCCCTCTCTGGAGCCTTCCTTTTGCTCCATTCTGCAGATCTGAACCAAGGCAAGTCGTTGTTTCGTGGTTCCGCAGCAGAGATGAGAGATCCAAAGGAATGGTGAGAAATAAAAGCATAGTCTTATGTGTCACCCTAGGGAAGGGCAGCTAGTAGAACAGGGTTCTTCATCAAAATTGCTGTGTATTACTCTGCTTATTAGATAGGCAGGTTCTGCCCATAGATATTTAGTCTTCACATATGCCTTTCGGTGTGGCTAGACAGAGCTGAAACCTTGCAAAAGTTAGCGAATCTTTAATTAGCCCTGTGGGATCTTGAAGTGAGCAGTGCACAATATATGAAAAGTTAATTGCAGAAGAATGTCAATGTTTGCAAGCACACAGAGATACTGAGATCAGTAGATAGCGCTCCAGAAGATGTATTTGGCCAAATTTAGTCTTGCATACTCTTGAAATACCTGTTATAACATCCATTTACAGAAGAAGCTAGATTTGTTAAGGTAAGTAGAAAAGTTAGTAAAGGTATGTGCTTATTAATGGGAAGAAGTATACGTACTTGAGCTGAAATTGGAAGCTGAAATCAGAGGCGTGATGTTCCCCTCCCTGCACCTCTCCGTACCCCATAGTTATTTTCTACCCCATTTGTATTGTTCTTAGAACAGTTCTAATCAAGTAGAATATGTCGGGTTTTTTGGGTTTTCCCTTGGCTAGAGCACAAGGCTGTTTGTAAATTAAGGTTTTTGGAGGCTGGCTTTTTCCCTCGCTTACAGTTTTTCAACACAAAACCAAAATGAAAGAAAAACCCCAATGTGGTAAATAGGACTTACTACTTAGCGATGCTGCCTTCTAGTTCCACCCTCAGGTTCCCAGTGGCTCCATACACTTACCTCGCTCACCAAGTTTGCAATGAACTGTTCATCTCTTTCAAAGAGAAATGGCTTTTCAGAAGATAAGCAGTTAAGACAGCATTAATAAAAGATTTTGTTGCAACACTTACCTTCTGGTGACCACTTGGGAAATGCTGCCTTCTTTTACATTACTTCTTTCCCTTATTATGCAGGAAAGAAAAGTGTTTGTCTGGTTGTCCCCATAGCTCTTGCAGTCTAAATCAGGCCAGTTACAGATACTTAGGTCATGCTGCATGTTTCCTCCTGAATTCCAATTTTTAGAGAAGTTCAAGATGCCCAGTGGATCAAATTAATTGGGGAGTGAACTCTGAATCAGTTTCTTGACCTTCCTTCTCCCTTAGTCTTTGTTTCTTCTGTCCTCACTGAATAAATAGTTTGCAGCAATACGGGTGCCAGGAATTTCAAATAGCCAGTTTATAACTAAGCACCCTACACTACCAAATAATGCTACACAAAGATTACCTCACTTCTTGTAGCATTATGTTAGACCAAGAAAAGCAGCATTCATGTTAAAATCTCTAATCTCTCTCTGGATGAGTTTTAGTGGAAGAGTCTGTTACGTTACTTACGATGTGGCTGCTGTTAATTCAAACATGAGAACTATGGAAGGAGCAGTAAGATTATTTGAGATAAACAGATCTGAACTGGTTCTGTCACAAAGCCAAGAAGTTTAATTAAACTTGCAGAACTAGATTTCATTCTTTGTTCTCAGAATAATAGCTATAATGATGGATCTGTAAGCTGGAAACATTATGGAAAAAAAAGGAACTTTTATTTTTTTTCTTCCTACATTTCTATTATATCTTCACCATAAATATAATAGAATAAATACTGTATTGTATTGTTTCCGCTATGGCTTTACTGACCAGAAAACATTTTAAGATGACGTATATATAATATCTCCTGCTTAAGGGGAAATTCTCACGTTTGGTAAGCAATTCCTGGTACTGAACTAAAAGTTCAACTATTAAGAAGATACTCAAATTTGACAGAGTTCACACTTTCTACTAAAATCCATGTATCCAACAGTTTGGTCCATTGTAGTGTGTAGGGAATACTACTGTCAGGAAGAGTAAGCAAGAAATAGCTAATAACGGGAGTCCAGTACAAGCTTGGAGCTGAAGGAGACCATACCCGCTGTTGTGGGACTTGGTTACTCTATCAAGAGTCTGTGCACAGCCTGTCGCTAGCTGGGCTAATTACCGTGGCTGCAACTGGAGAAACGGCTATTTTGCAAAACAATAATATCCCTTGATCACCTGCAATACAGATCTGGGGTTCTCATTTACTGCCTCTGTAAAACCTCAGTGTAATTGGTTGTGACTAAATCTCCCATGATAAATTTTGAAATGTTTTTTTCATCTTGGCATTTGAGATGCATACCGTGCATGCCAAATTTCCAAGTATTAGTTCAAAAATTGTCTGAGGATAGCTTGTAAGGTCACTAATGCACATGAATGGCATTATTAGAAATTTCATGAAACGTAAAAAATATCTAGTCCTAAGGAATATTTAACCAGAAACACTGATGCTTTTTATTGTTCATCAGAGTTTATTGTTCATCATCAAAGTAGTCTGTAAGATTAAAATTTACATAGAATGTAGTATGCTAAACTATAGGGACTTTTTTTTTGGTCCATCATAGAGTTTAGAAAATATTCACAGGTACGTTGTCTTGGTAGGAGATTTACTGCGCTTTGTTATTATTTACTGTCACTTGCGACCTAAATCTCTAGGCTTTGACTTTAAGGAAAAGGGGGTCTGATCGTGCACACCAAATACTTTTCTTCATTTCTATATTACCTTAGCTAAATACCACTGATGTATGCCCTCAGCCTACCACACAGTATTTTAAGGTCATGGAGGAAAAGAAGGGATGGCGTGGTTTTGACTTCACTAGCAGCACTGCTGCTTCCTCCAGAAACAAGATGCTGCTGTCGATAGAGGATGCCGTGCTTCTGTGCCAAGCAAACCAGCCTGCAGCATCTTCTTGGATGTGAAAATGGTGATCGGTTCAAAGAAGCAGTTTGCTACAAGCTTCTGCCGCTATTCAGAGTGCAAGTATTTGCCTAATTAGAGGTAATGACAGTCAGGATGTGTTACTGCTCAGTATTTTAAAAATAAAGTGATAGCAGAGATAGTTTCATGATGATCACTGCTACCAGCATTTCCATCATCTTAATGAAATCACCTTTTCAAGGACTGTCGCTCATTTTCATATTCATATCTTGTGGACTCCTGAGATGAAGGGAAGGAAATTATAGTTTCTTGCTCTAAATAACTTCATAGCAACAGCTTTCTCTTTCAGTTTTTATTGCATAAAAATCAGGTGAATCTAATCCAGAATAAATGCATTTAATAGAAAAGGAAGAAGAAGGCAGAAGTTAAAAACGTAACATATGCACAGGCATTTACTCTATGTGGATTTTGCATAGATGCTCAGCGAGTGGAGGTTCTTTAACTTTCTGATTAGGTTTCTCAGGTTCATGAAGTATATGGTGTTTCAAGAAGTAATGAAGAATGTTGAAGAACAAAATTTGTTCTTTTCTCCTTTCCTCTTTTAGCAGCAGTTTTAATGATATATAAAATCAGCAAGCCTTTAGCAAATCTCTTTTTCTTTTTAGAAATACAAAATCTTAACCTAAAGAATTCTGTGGAAATATTGCCTGGGGATATCAAATTTATTCTGCATTTTAATGAAATCACAAATGAGTCAATTTAAAACTAGTATACCATAAACTGTGCTTCCTTCCTACATCTGTTCATAAACATAGAAAGATGTATACCTAGGGGAAACTTGGTTCCTCTTACATGCAAGAAGGAAAAATTCTAACTAGAAATACATATTTTTCCTCATTCCCTGTGGGGAAACATCACAGAAGAAAACCTAGTGAAGTTTCATTTCTGAGACACAGAGCTTCTTGTCAATCATCGTTGTTAATAAGGTTTGGAGGAGACTGGAGTGTGTCACTGTGTATACTCGTGTAGTGTTGCAATTTGCATTGAGTCAGTCTAGCGTAACTCTTGCCTAACAAACCATACAAACCATAATATCAAAACATAAGACTAAGAAAAGTCTTATTTACTAATAGTTTGTTTTGCAGAAAGTTTCCTGGATTCTCTAGCGAACAGCAACTCTGTCTTTAGAGCAACCTTAAAAAGACCAAAATGAAAGAAACTTTGAAGATTAGTTTAGTAATTACAGATAACGGAAATAGGTATCTGTAATTTCTAGGCCTTCTAAATGGACATTTTTAGAATTCAGATCTGACACGTGCAGGGAGATTATAAATGAACCCTTGTGTAGGCATTGTCTGCTTTTGTCAAAACTGGACCCCCAAACTCTGCTGAATCGCACTGCGTGTAGAAGTATTTCTAGACGAGTATTTGTGCCAATTGCTGAATCGGACATCAGTGGTCACAGCTGATATCTTGGCTGACATCCCTTAGGTCACACACTGATGTACTGCTGAGGCCGACTGTTCGGTTTGTTTCAAAGAAGTGGGACATGAAGACGGTAATCCTTGTTTGTCAAAACCTGGGTCCTAAATCCATGTCTCTTTTGATAACAAGGGCTGGTCATAGTCATACTTGGTGAACAGAAGGTTTGTTGTGAACACTGTTAACTTTTTTTTTTTTTTTTTTGTAGTGACTTTGTAAGTACTATTATTTTTATATTTCTCCTAAACCAACCATCCATATGACTCCAGAGAAGTAGAACTTCTGGCAAGAACTGCAAGTTTTTCATTCAGCTTAAGCAGTCATACCAGTAACTCTTTGAATTTAAATGGAACTGCAGGTGTACTTAATAGAAACGTGTGGTATTACCTGCGCTTGAAATAGAAATACACTGTTACATTTGTTCTCATTCATTCAAAACTGTTGCTTCATTGTGTTGTTAGGGGATTCCCTGGGTTTTTGTGCAGTACCGGTCAGCGTAGCATGTAGTGTATGGACTTCATATGCACAAATTACATGAAGATGGTGCTTCGTGAACCCAGCCACAAATAGAATCCACAACAGGGTTTACATTGCAGTAGCAATCTTGAGTATTTCTTCAGTTGGGTAATCAATCTTGAGCAATCCCAAGTAATTCTTGGCTTCATTTTTGTTCCTGAAATGCTTGAAGGAGTATAATAGTCTGAAGTGTAGAAGGAAGGTTCAGACTTAGGGGTTTGAAGGCGGACTTGAGTGTGTACTGCACTAATTGTGGAAGTTTCTTGTCCCAAAAGTATATATAGACTTAATTGGCCCATGAAGATACTGCTACATTTCTCATTGCCATAAGTAGCAGTTGAGTAATTAAGAGATCTGCCATCTGAAGTGCTAATCCACCATCATCACAGTATGATCTCCAGAAGGTGTTTTAGAAATATTACCATGTAGTGGGAATGCTGCAACGATACATACTCTCCTTAATTCCTGTAAATTAATATTTTCTTAGCACCTCTTAATTTCTGTACTGAATCAGTTAGAAATGGTCACAATATTTTAACAGCTTTTCTTCTTCTAATATGACACTTCTGTTTGAGGTGAAAGTTGTGCTCTCCTCCATCTCTAATTAATTGTGCCAGCAGCCATAACATTTTATTATATGATTCATACAGCTTTTATTTGGCATGAAATAGAAGTGAGCTTGCTTTGGGGCATGAGCTGTTCCAAGAGCAGAACCTTTTATTGAATTCTCTTTAGCATCACCTTAGAAGATATTTAAAGATTCCTTTTAGTCTTGTTGAGGTATTTTGAGGGACCTGGGTTGTTGTTCTCTTCAGAGGTTGTTAGCTGACAGTTCACAGATCAGCCGTCCTGGTGATGTCCCCTTTCTTCTGTACGCGCTGTGCCTCTCCAGCCCTGCAGTGTGGTTTTGCCAGGTGGTATCTGATCTCTGCTCGCTGCAGCACGATGACAGGGCCTGCCAAAAGAGGTAGGATAAAAGTAAGCTTAATCCGTAAACCACCCAGTTGTCATTCACCGTTTCTCTTTTCTCAGCTCTGGGTATATTAATGTGTTGCGGTGACATCGGTCATGGTCAAAACGCTTGTCGAGGTAAATAAAGAGTAGAAAGAGAATAGCAGAACAGGCTCTGTAGATCAGTCTCTCTAGCTTTCGTACAGGGTATTGGCTCAAACCACGGTGTCACAGTGGAGATACTGCTGCCAGGGCATCAAGGGATAGGATACGTCCCAGTTACAGAGAGATAAAGAACTTCACGTTGCAGTCTGCTTTCTCTGCAGTGGGAGTAGTGTCGTCATTAGTCATACATTATTGCACAACACCTTAAATATTGGATTTAATTACAATTCAGATCATTTTGTTTTGTAATAATCTCATATTTGACATAACTCCATACAAGATTAGAATAAATTTAGTAGAATGTTTTCCATGGTAGCAGCTTTTAACTCGTCAAGGCAGCTATATTAGATAAATGGGGTGAGGACTTTTTGGTTCTAGTGGTTGATCAGCAAAGGCTGGATCTATTTGATTTAAACATATTATGAAGCAAGATTAAGGTGAGAAAAATGATATTTATGATGGAGTCATTTGACATAGCTTCCTTAAATCTCTGCCTCCTACCTAGCATCATGTTAGTTCAATAATAAAAAAGAAAAAAGTTTCAAAAAGTTGATGGCATTAGGTCACTGTAGTTGCGTTAAAAAAAAAAGTACAGATGTGGAATAGCAATGCCGCGTTTTAACATCCAGTAAAGGTGAGATCTGCTTTCTGGTTCCTGGCAGGACAACACAAACAGTCAGGCAAAACCTGGGAGTCTGGGTTGGCAGTTTTAAGAACTTATCTATCCTATCCATGCGCTTCCGTAAGAACCAAAGGGAAAGATTAATCTGCGGCTCCCGTGACACTGACACCTATATAGAAAAAATAATTTCATTGGAGAATAGTTACTATTCACCCCTGTGGCCATTACATGAATATTTAGCATACAATCAAAATGCTATAACCGTGTTCTTTCTTCTGATTCAAAACACGCTACCAGGAGTGATTTGCTGTTAATATCAGAAAGCCTCTAGGTGACAACTGCCTCTCGGAAACCAGCCTTCGTAACATGCTGTCTGCTTTGCAAATGCGTGATTCTCCAGGGCTTTCTCTACAATAACCTCAGATACTAAGTGAAGTTTTGTCTTCCCAGAAGTGGCTTTGGCAGGTTCTGTGCTTGAAGTTGGTTTTATTCGTGTTTTGTAACTTACTGATATAACCCTTCAAAGCAGATTCCTTAGACCTTTTTCGTTTCTAAGAGCTACCGATTTACCAAGAAACAACTTCAGGGGAAAAAAAAAATGAAACAGTCCAAAGCATGAAAACCTGGGTGGGGCATGGAAGAACAAGTCTGGTAAACGTACTTTGAATCACAGTAACACTTGCAAACTTAGGAGCTTTGAGCCAAGCATGATCTAATTTATATATAAACAAGCAGTTTCTGATTCTTTTCTTTCTAGAAAATTATGTAAGAACCCCCAAACCAAAATACAGACTTCTCAGAAATCTGTCTTTCAGCAGATTCCAGAAGGTCATAACTGTCATTCTGATATTACGGGGTACCATTCAAAACTGTAAGCTGGATCTTGTGCCTGTTTTCCATTCTTCTGTGTATTTTCTCCAAAAGGTTGGTACTTACAGGGAGAATTAAGACTAATAGGATAACATCACATCAATGTCAGTGTCTTTGGTGGAGAGCAGTAAATCTCTTTTTTTTTCTAATCCAAACTAATTATCTCTCTAACACACACACAAACACATGGAGTAGCGTGTATCTTCTAACTCGCCTATCTAATTCGCTTTAGGTTTTTCAGAGCCAAGAGGGTGAGTGGCAAATGCATTTAACCATTAAATGTTTAACCATGTTCCAGTCAGGATTGTGTTCTGGAATGGACTATAGAAATAGAGGAAGCTTGCAACATTCGCTGTCAGTACAGAATCACAGATACTTCACTTTCTTCTATGCACTTCCCTGTCTGTATAATTTATTTGAATAGCTTTGAATGCAGCAAAACAATTAACTCCTGAGAGAAGAGTTTAGAACATTGAACAGGAAGAAGAACATTTTATAAACATGGCAATGATTTAAGTATTTTGTAGGCAATTTCCTTGCTTTTAAGCAAAACGGATGGTAATACAGGTTGCAGTTTCTCAAATGCGTGGGTGCATTTGGGTTTGTGCAGAATTTGTAAGTGCTTTGCTGCATGGGGGGTCAGTGGCCCGTGCTGAGCAGAGAAGGACTTGGGCACATCCTTCGATGTAAGCACGCGGTTGTGGGGTTTGCTGATTTGCCCTGAATATGCTGCATCGCTAAATATTACTAAGGAAATATTAGGATATAGGATAGTGAACTGTAAATGGTGCCTTTCCCAAGGGTATAATGCCCTTTAGAAGATCTTTCAAAGCATCTGTGTAAAGATATATAGCCTTTTGCTTATTGCAGCACACTTACCTTTGCCTCTGATGGGAATGGAACATGTGCCTAAAGATGTAGTGCATTTACACAGGGGCAAAATAGGGAGAAATTCTTGTCAGGAAACACTGTAGATTGTTAAAGGAACAAAAAATGACTGCTGAAGGTTGTGGTCTGTAGAGAGGAATGTGTAAACAAAAAAAAATTAAGTAATTCCACATAAAAAAGTATGATTTCTTTTTCCATATGAAATATTAATTGGTAGAAAAATCCCTCACTAAACAGCTTTACCAGCTTTAACAAGAAATGTAAGCATTTGTTTGCTATATCCCCAAAAGCAGAAAATTAACGTGGTTGGATATTCCTGTTAGGGGGAGAGTTATCTTTCTCTGTAAGCGTCGCTGAAATATTTGCTGAGGGTTTGCCCCATGCCAGTCAGTATTCAAGAGGTGTTCGGACGGTGCCCTTAATAACATGCTTTAACTTGCGGTCATCCCTGAAGTAGTTGGCAGTTGGACTTGGTGATCGTTGTAGAACCTCTCCAACTGTACTATCCGACTCAACTCTCTTCTGTTCTTTCGATTGTTACACTTAAAAATTGCCCCAGAAAGAAACAATAATATCAAAGTTATGTGAAATAGTTGTAATCCAATGTTGGAGAATGTTTACAAAACCTTCAGTTCAGGCTGGGAATCGGGCTTGGGCAAAAGCTGAAACTGAGTTCTCTTTTCATACTATTATTTTATTTCTAGAAAGAAAGTTTCTAACCACCATAGGAGTTAGGTACTTGAACTGTCTTTGGTAGAAACAAAGGTAAACCAAAAATAACTAATTCTCAGGTAGAACCATCTTCATCAGCTTCTGACGCTGATTATGACACTCGGCCTCAATAGCAGCGACTGGCCACATGGCAAATTTTTCCTCTGAACTTGGAGAGCTATTTGGAGATAAATCACCATTTCAAGTATTCTAGAAGTATTCTGTGTCCAGCTGTGACATGCAGTCAGCATTATCAAGCTGATGTTTTCCGATAGTGTGAGCAAAGCTTGTCCACCGCTACCCCGTCCTCCGTGCCTCCGGGCACCTTGAGCAGCAGAGATGCTCTCTGTTCTCTTCCTGCAGCTGCTTTACAATTTATCTCAATTTCAGAAATATCTCGGTCTTAAAGGTTTCTGGATTACACCCACTTCTCTGTCCTGCCCTGCCTTCAGAGTGAAGCTACTTGATTAGTCCTTGTCTATCCATTGCAGAAAGTCTCCTAACTATGAGGTTTCTTAGGAACAAAATTCCAAAGGATTTAAATCAGCTGAGGCTGAGCTATCTATTAAACCACTCTGCCACATCAGCTCCTGAGCTTTACCATCCTCCCTTGCTACTTCTTCACCCTTTTAAGAGGACGAGCAGAGGAGAGGTTGCTCTCTGCTGCGTCCTTTCCTGACAGCTTCAGGCTAGGAGGAAGCATAGAGACTGGGAACACCGGTGCCGCTCTTGCCCCTGGACACCAGGACAGCCAAGCCGTGTATCCTGACCCCGAGATCACATCTCACTTCACATTCTTATTGCTTAGGAAAAGAAGTTCATGAACTTAATCCTTCTCTCCAGAGTGCGATCTCCCATGATTCTCTCAGAGTAGCTAGGAAAATGGAAAAACTCGGTTTGTTTTGCAGTTACCTTGGAATGCCATGATTTTTGTTATGAAATGATTTTACAGCTAAATGTATGAATATTTTAGCTCAACCTTGATCTCCTTTTGTAAAGAAAGGAAAAACAGAAGACTGGAGTTAAATAATCCTTTTACTTCTAAAATATCCTTCGTTATCTCTATCCCTGCTTGGTTCTCTTGCTGTCACAATATATGCATATATACATGTAAATATAGATAAAAATATGTGGATATATTGTAGTAACCTGTGCATGCAGGAGAAAAACAAACCCAAATGTCTGCCCTGTTTGCTGTATTGAACCTGCCATTTTGTTTTGGAATAGAACAAAAGTTCCAGCTGCGGGTGCACAAAGGCAGGATCTAGCATCTTATACCTGGTTACCAATAATGGATGTCTTAATTAGTTTAACAACAAATTTGTTTAGTGGCACTTGCAGATGTTTAAGGTCAGCCTCTTCTCATCGTAGCAAACATTCAAATATTTTTATTGTAAGACAACAACCAAGAGCTGGGCCTCCGTTTGTGTCTCCTTTCTTTTCCTAGGTGTGAAATATCTCTGCATTTGCTTTTGCTGAATATCAAGGCCTTTTGTGATTGTATACGTGGGCAGAGGACCTGCAGTCTGTTGCCATAAAGTCACATAACTTACTGGTTTATTCAGAAGACTTTTTTTTAATTCTAACTAATAATTAAATTATATGTAATAATGTTTTAGTAAGGACACATTGAATTTCATACTGAAAATTGAACATGATATTGTTTTCTAATTATACCTAGCAAAATATTTGTTTTATAATATCCTGTAGTTTTCAAAACACAACGTGATTGCTTCCTCTGGGGAAAATAAAGAGGGGAAAAAGCATAATCTTTCTGCATTTATTTTGATTTAAAAATCCCACTCACTTTTGTTGATAATCATGTGTGTCTAGATCCACCTTAAGCGAAGTAGCTTGAAATAGTCCTCCATATGTTTGTCAGGATGTTTGTCAATGCTGTCTGGAGACTACATTTGTTTTCAAATGTGTTTTAAATTGACTGTGTTATGTGTTGGACTACATACATGAACATCTCAAAGAAGGGTGTCGTAGAAGCGGTTTGCGGAGAATGACGAGAGGATTCCTGTGGTCATTTTGTGGTCACAAAAAAAAGTGAACTAGAATTGCAGTGAAATATGGACTTAAACAGAGGCAGATAATAAATAGACATTTCAATATAGACAAGCTTTATTTATATGCTGGATCTGGAAGTGATTTCTGACAGAAATTTCACCTTTTTTCTAGCTGGGTTTGAAAGGACAAACGAGAGCCTGCTGGCTTGCAGTGGAGCCCATTCAGAGGCTGGACCCTTGTCACCTCTGGGTTAGCCCACAGTTGCACTTACCCATTGCAGCTGCTTCGCTTATTTTGCAGCAATTCCTGACTAAACAGCAGTTACCTTCAGTGCAGGACAGCGAGGGGTGTACAGGGAAAGAAAGAGCATTGCATACTCCTGGTATATTCCATAGATTTGCGCTTTTATTTCACTTGACAGGAAGAAGCACAGAAGATAAAACAGGCAGCGTTAGGTTTCGATCTTTTATTTTTTTTTTTTCTTTTTTTAATGTCCTGAGACACAAACGTATTTCAGGCTGTGAGATTCAAACACTTTTATTTCAAGTGTCATTGCTTATCATTATGATAAAAAGACATTGAAACTGAGAGAAAGAAGATAGTTGTCTGTATACTTTCAGACCCCCTTTCCAGGAGATATTTTCAAACACAAGATCCTGTTGAATTTGAAGTGGGCGGAGGTTGATTGATTCTGTAATTGATTTGAAGCTGATTTCTCTTAGAACTGTCGTTGGAAGACCAGTGGTGATAACATAGCTTTCATGATGAGCACTGCATATGGTTTACTGATAAGGAGGGTGGAAAGGAAATATA
>Ga0065711_1004684_pt1 | contig 22731 bp, 10 predicted proteins | sample Hoacrofraction12_FD_59098 | JGI IMG/M metagenome (GOLD analysis project Ga0065711, IMG submission 59098) | Hoatzin crop microbial communities from Cojedes, Venezuela - Epithelial fraction 12 v2 (version 2) | ecosystem: Host-associated > Birds > Digestive system > Esophagus > Crop | place... | reverse complement strand
AGCTTGGTGTCATCTGCAAACTTGCTGAGGGTACACTCGATGTCGCTGTCCGTGTCATTGATAAATATATTGAACAGCACCGGTCCCAGTACGGACCCCTGAGGGACTCCACTCATCACTGGTCTCCATCCGGACATTGAGCCATTGTCCACTACCCTTTGGCTGCGACCATCATGTCAACTGAATGAAAGCTTGAGAGTCAATCAAAGGAATGAATACATAGCAGTGCTATGATGTTTAAGATGCATCCATTCCTCCTCCATATGGGAAAACACTTCCCATAGAGTTTTAAGGGGCTATCCTCTCCTATCTAATATTTAGGTCTTCTCATCTGCCTTCTGTAATGTCCCAGTGCCAGTATTGCTCAAGATTAGTATTCACTGAACAAGAAAGGAAATTTGTTTTTCTGCAGAAACCCAGATTATTACATTTTTTGTACGTTAGTTACTGAAAACAGAAGATCTTTCCCTTACTCATCCCCACCTGTCCCTGTTGTTATGAAGTTATTTACAAATAAGGTAAAAAGCACTTCACTGAAGCATTTAATGTTGGAGCTTATTCGTATGCAGAACACACGGTAGTGAATAAGATGCAGAAAACATTACTCAATACAAAAATACGCTATGGGGATTATGGTGTCATCTTCAGAATCTGACAAATTGCCCAGTGTATGAAATGTTTAGACACTGGTGGCTTACTTGGGATGCACGAGTGGCAATAAAATCACAGGGTCTCCAAGAAAAGTCTGAATTTTGATTTGATTGCCGAGAAAGTCTGGCAGGACCCTTTTCAAGCTGCAGTTGATTTCTTTAGCTAGAATTTGGCATGTAAACAAAGAGAAGATGTTGCCATTTATTTAATTCCGTTTTTTTGGATTTCTGTGCCATCTCCCTGATAATAACTTTTCTTTTTTCTTCACTTACAAAACTGCTCATTTCTGCAGCGGCACCTGGGATAGATGGCAAACTAACAACAGAAACGCAAGTGCTAGAAAGAAAACAAACCCAGAAAGCTTGTTGCAATGTAAGGGTGCACTGTGTTCCTTGTATCTTGGCATCTTTAAAGAGAACTCATACCCTCAACTGTCATTTTTACTCCAAGATGATTCATCTTCTTTCTTTTTTGGAGTAAAGACTACAGATTAAGCCAATAACTTGCTGTGGTTGCATGCGGTGAAATTTCTTCCTGTCATAAAGTACAGTGAATTTGAAGCTGATCAGTGTGAAGGGTGCTGAGTTTCTATGCACACCCCTCACATCAATGCTCAAACGTACCTAGGATGCTTACTTCTTCTACACTGCCCCTTAATGATCTCGGAGACATCTTTTGATGAACGCATATGGGAGGCAAGGGGCCTGCATTACTTACTTTTCTGTATCCTGCTCAAGAGCTCCTCAGACATTCTCTTCTGACTCCAAGCAACAAATTACTTGGCACTGTGTTAACCCTGTCAATTTAAAGAGCTTATTTAGTCCTGTTAATGGAAGAAGAGTATGCACAACATATTCTCTGGACCGAGCCTGGAGTTAGACACCATCAAGAAACCAAAAACCTTTGTCCCTAGTGGTGCTAAAAGATTATTTTCTCTTTCTTTAAATAAAAATGAAATCTTAAGAGGAACCTGGTCTCAATTTTCTGAGTGTAAAATTTATGAGTTTATGAGCGTAAACTGAGAGATGTTCTGCCTAAGGATCCTTGTGTTTATGGCAGCTGAATGGAACCAAGAATCTGGTTCTCAGGAGATCTACCAGTCTCTTTGTTTTTTAAATAGGTTTCCTCACCTTTCATGGATTTAGTGACCTACTTCGCACGAGGAGGTAGTGAGTTTTCACAGGGCAGAGGTGGGCTTAGATTTTCATTTAGCGATAAAAGATCAAAAATCATCTTTTTGCTTCTTTTGAGTGAAAACTGCAAATTTAATTTGGGGTGTGGTAGTTTAGATATTTTTTGCTTTCTCAGGAAATGTCTTAGGTAAACCAAAATGTTTGCATAAGCATCTGGAAATGTTTTTCATTCCCAAGAAATGTACACAAAAAAGGTACTGTTTTTCAAACAAAAATGTTAAGTATGGAAAATGTATCTCAGTTCAATCTGTATGCTAAATGCAGCAATCCACTCTAGTCTCAATCCAGACAACAGTGAATCTTTGCATTATCTTACTGAAATCTGTAAGACAATTTTGGCTCTTACTATTGAGTCCTACCAACATTTTATTGGACCAGATCCATTAAGACTTTCTTTAATATGCATGCTTATGCCACCCAATCACACAAACCTGCCACTGTTCTTGCAAGCACCACCACATCCATTGAGCAGTGAATGCCTTTGCTTCATTCAAATTGAAGCACATTCACAAAATACTCACTGAAAATAGCAGAGTTGCAAAACCGCAAAATGTTACAGTACAAAAAATCAGATTGGAAAATAACAAATGACACCACTTTTCCACAGTCACCCACAAAACAAGCTCTGCCAGTCTGAGATATGTAAGGAAGTCTTCTTTTCAGTCGGACACTGAGGGGCCCAAATGATGATCAGAAATCTTTTGCTAGATTCCAAGGAGAAGGTATTTCAGAGCATGACAGAAAAACCAGTGTGTCACAGGCACATATGTGTTTATCATGAACAGATAAAACATAGATTTTATCTTACAGTTTTATCACATTTTCCTGTGCCTTTGGGATTCTGTAAAGTTAGCATGGTTTTATAAAGGACCCTGTGGGATGTCCTGCTCTTTCCATTTCACTGGGGGACCACAGTGCTGGGAAGAAAGCATGTAATTACTGGGAGTTTATGCCTTTATTCCTGTTGAGCGACTTTGGGTCTTTGCCTTACTGTGATTTTGAATTAATATCTTTTTGGGAGTGCAGACCAAAAGACAGTCTATTTCTGGATTAAAAAAATAGATGCTAAAGATGAAATGAAAAAGAGATGAATCGAGATGTAGATTTGGAATATGCAAACAATCATGCTGTCCTTTTCAAATTCTTCTTTTAGAAAGGTTACAAACAGGACAACATGAAAAATATTTGATCTACTGAAGGAGAGTGATAAATAGTGTTGTGACTTCTGCCTTCACAATGTTAGTTCTCTTGTGATATTTGTAAGCAAGGCTTGTTTGGGGGCATACATAGAACGAATTGATGGTCTCAGTTCAATGAATCAGCTTCTTTTGTTTCACACAAAAGAAATACAGGTCCAGATTGCTGCAGATTCAAACTTGAATGACCAGCAGGTTATGGGTCATGAGGCTGAAAAACTCCATTCGCTCTAGACATCGTGTTTTCCAAGTATAAAAAAGTAAAACAAAACCACAACTAGATCTATGCATTTGCAAACGTGTTGTGACACTTATTCCACAGAACCTGTTTTGTGCATAAGCAAATAACTTCAGCTTCTACCGCTGCCAGTCTAACACCCATGCAGCAACAGTACAATTCACTCTGGGAATGATAGCAGGAAGCTGACTCAATCTGTAACCCTAAATGAGGCCATTCGGTTCTAGTGAGTGAGAAAAAAATGTTCCTGAATAACTCCTTAAGTGATTTNGAAAAACAAACGCAATCCAGATTTCAGCCCTACCTAACGCGAGTGCTGCCCTGCAGCCCCGATGCGGGTAGGTACTAACCAGGATTTCTAACGCAGCGGCCTGGTGCACTACCCATCAGCATGGCAAAGCGCAAGTTCTTCATAGCGGCTTACAGGGGGTGAAAGAAGTGTCTTTTTCAATTCCCATCCTTTCAGACTTCCTAAGTCGTAGCAATGTCGGACACGATTTAGTTGTTTTCAGGAATGCATGAGACCCACATGGTTTGCATGAGTTCTTTCACAGACTGCTAAGCACATGTTTTCTGGCACCAGTTCCAGGTGGCATTGTCAAACACGGCCCCGCTTGTTTCAGGTACAGCATGCAATTGTGTCACAAGGTACACGGCAACACATGCACTGCACTTTGCTTCCAAATGAGGGTAAGGCTGCTCACTGTTACAAAGCTTCTCCCCAAGAGATTATATTTCAGCCAGAGTGTCACGTCCTGAGCGTGGTGTTATTTACAACTATAATGCTCCACGGTTGAGAAACATACAGGTATTAACCTTAATAAGGACTGATCACATGGTTAATTATCAGTTGCAACTGTGCTGTGTCATGTATTACAATAACAGCAATGCCAGCCATTTTATGTTGTGATTCTCTTCCCAAACTGTTAATGCCGTAAGTTAATGGTTTGATAAAGTTTAGATTGCTGATATAATCAGATCACAGCTGCTCTGGTAATGAGTGCTATAGAGATGTCTATAAGTAGGTTATCTAATTAAGTATTATCATATCCATTGCAGTATCCATCATTATGCTGTAATGCTGTCCTTCCCAAATACCCATTTTGGGAATCCTTATTAGTATAATTTGCTCTAGGGCTCACCTGCAAAATGAAACACATTGACACTCGCCTAGCAGGAATCCCAGTGGAGCATTTGCAGGTTCCGCTGCTACCACCGCATGGGGAAAAGCTGGCAGGAGGTGAAGTCCACAGCAGGGCCTCCGCTGCAGGTGTTCCCACTGCTGCCTTGCCAGCCAGGAGCCTTCAGCAATCGCGAGTCAGTTCCTCCCAAATCAGGTTCATTTTTATTCAACAGCTTTTTAAGTTTCACATTTGAGTAATAAACTGATGGCTTTGAGGTCTTTCTCTTCGGGTTTTGGAATCTCTGGGGATCAGGTGGGCCACAATTTGTGATTTGGTGTTGTTTCCTCCTTCCTCCCCCCGTTAACTATGAAGGGTAAAAATATATTATTTTTAGGTGAAAGCTAGTATTCTGACACATAGGTCAGCACACACTGGATTTTTAGAAAACACACTAAGGGCAGGAAAGGGCATATGGAGGAGTAAAATATAATTCAGAGCACTATAGGAACCAGAAGATGAACAAATAATGGTGAGACAAGCTAGGGTAGAAACAACGTGGATACAGGAATGGCATGGCACTCTGCCCTGAGGTTTTCTGAAGACAAAGGAACATGACAGCCTCAACCAGACCATCTCATGTGGAAAGAGTTTTTAAGTGGAAAGAATTTTAGTTTTTACAGTGACTTCACAAAGAAATATCCTGGAGGTTTGGTTCTTGACTGAATAAAAAATGTCATACCAGTGTCTAGGACAAGAGCTACTGTGGGCTTCTCTACATATCGTGAAGCTTTAGAAGACTGAAGTGCTTAGAGGAGTATATTTCTGTTTCACTGTAATTGAAACACAAAGATCGGTTATTCAAGCTGTACAGAACACAGAAGACATTAAATTTCACTTTTTCAACAGTAAACTTCATTGGTTTAGAGAAAGTACTGCTATTTTTTCTCTCAATCCTTTTCCCTTTTCTACAGTTTTCCTGCCCTGATCAGCTTTACCAGGCTGGTTGCCACCAAGGATTTAAACAATACACAAAGACTCACCAGCAGAATCTGTCAACAAAGTATGCCAGGCAGCATTATGCCACAGAACAAGATGACTACTGTCATAGATATGTATGGATGACATACAACCAGAGACTAAGAGATCTAGGAAGGTGTTTAGTATCTTGGAATTGCAGAGTAAGGAAAGTCAGAAAATTAGGACTTGGTCTCTGAGCCTAAAGATGGGACAGAGCTATGGCTACCTTCTAAATGAGGAAGAAGATAATTAGGTGAGAATACAACATACTGAAGGCATGTTTTAAAATAGAGATATGATCTTTGCAGTGTTTCTGAAAATTTGGTGGTAGAGTATAATAAGATTTAATATGAAAAGACATTCCTTGACTAATTCATATTCTTTGCCTTCTGATGTACCACCCAAATGGCCTGGTTTACCTACATTTTTGTTGCATGTTAAATAATGAATATAGTAAGTGTTTAGCAAAACAAAATAGCATTGAAACCCTGGAGATTGGTGAATAATACATTAAGAAATGTAATTTCATTAGCAGTATGTTTTCTTTTTATTATATAACATGCTCAATAGCTGGATGAAGAATAGAAGAGTGCATGACACTTACTTTCTTACTAATAAAGTCAGCGGAATGAAGGGAAAAGCTAGAGTAAAATAAATTACTGTTTTTGCAATTATAATGACTGTTCTTTCATCAGAAGCATCTCTTAACTGTGCTTAGCCATAGCTACACCCAGAAAGCAACTCAAAGCCATCAAGTTAAGCAAATTGGGACCTTTGTAGATCATCTGTAAAAAATCACTGAGACAACTACACTGGTAGAATTTAAAAAGAGTTCTGTATTTATGTGAACAGTAGTAACTTCTAAAGCCATTATATCTATGTCAAAAAGGTTCAAAAACAAAGTCAGAAACATAAAGCCATCACAGATTTCACAGATGGTCTGAGGAAGAAACTCTTTTGTCAGAAGGAAGTTCCACAATTGGATAGGTGCATTAGGCAGTATATTCTTTGGAAGCACTAGATGTAAACTGCAGAATGAAGCAGAACAGCAGTTTCGAGGCTTTTTCTTGTATATGCAAGAAGTCAGTTCTTAGTTGTACTCCAAAAATATCCTCTTGGAACAGTTTCATGTCCCAAAAAGCAAAACCCATATCATTAAGCACTCCCAGAGAAGTATTTTTTTATCATTTCATGTGTTGTTACATCTACGTCAAGGTTTGGTTTAGCATCTGCCATTGTAGCATCTTAGAGCTATGCTGGCCCAATGTGCCCATTGTGCAAGCATCTCAGCTTGCTGACAGCTGAAAGAAAAATCATATTTAATGTTACATCTTAGAAGGATGAAAAGATGAACTGGATCTAAGACATTTATTGCACTGTGTTCCATTAAGTATTTTATAAAAGAGGACACTTTTTAAGAATTCTCCTTTGCAGAATTTTTCCTCAAATTAATCTTACAAAGAATCATATATTTGATTTTAAAGTCCTGTACACTTCACGCATTGCATCTGATTGGTTTTTATTGTTGCTTTTTGGTTTCTTTCTGTTCTCCAAGGAAGTCTTGGCTGGAGAAGACATTGGGTACAAAAATGTGTGACCCTAGCAGAAAAAAATCTTTTCTCACCATGGTCAGGCGGTGTCTAGCAGAGTTCTGTTACAAGTTAAGATAGAGTGACTGATGTACTGCAGATGCTGTGATGTTAGAAACTGAATCTCTGTGTAAGGGAACTACAGAAGTAGGATTCAGCTTTGGGTTTCAGAAACTCGGCTTAAGTTGTCTTACAGCCTAAGCGTCTGTAAGTGAGGTCAGTGCCCAAGCTCCCATGGCAGCCAGAGGAGGACCTAGTCAATACAGCTGGTGGAGGCTGCAAAGATATTCAGTTCACACTAAAATAGGTACTGACACCTGCCCAGATGAGTGGTTTCCCTGTTCCTTTGACTGCACTGACTAGAATGGGACAGCTTGCTTGCATGCTCTGTACCTCCAGTGTAGACACCTGATGTTAGGGACAGCTAAATTCCTTTGACTTAAACTTTGGCTTATGACGATGTGGAAATCTGGCTGCATTTGATGTGGTGTTTGCTGTATCAGCCATACCTAGCATCACAACACCTTTTCCTCTGAGGTTTTCACTTGGTAAGAAAACGGTACATTCAAGGAACTTTTACTGTTTTATCATCCACTTATGCCAATCCACATGTTCGTTGTACTTCCGTACAGGACACTTGCATGATTTACACCTGTACCTGTGCTGTCTGCCTGGTTTAATCTTATAATACAAACTATGTTATCTTCATCACACACCAAAGTTTTTCAAGGGTTATAGATGCAAAGGATGAAAACTATTATGCAAATAATGTTTACTGAGAGGAAAACCAGGGCCAGATACTCCAGCATCCAATAACTGTCACCACATACAATAGACAGATGTTTCCATCTGCTTTGTTACTTCTAGCTAAATTTGTGTTATTTAGGCTGTTACAAGTCCAGCATGGATATGATTTCTAATAACAAGACACAGGTGTTCTCTTTAATTCCCTCTTTCACGATTTTCTTGACAGCACATTTTACTTCAGCTGTTGGGTGTTATTGCTTTAGGCAGACTAATGCTACAAAGCGAACATATAAAATATATTTTGGACTTGCTGAAGCAAACAGCCTTTTAAGATGTGCCATTTAAATTACAAATTAATAAAACACTTATTTCCTGTTTTCTCTTTTTTTTTTTATTATGTAAGTTGATCCTGGAACACTAAGTTCTTACTCTGTCTGACAGTACTTTGACTGCTGTGTAACTAAATAAACACTGCACTTTTTCATTTTTATTTTGAAGCCAAACTGAAACCAAGGAGCAATTCAAACCCCTTCCTAACTATCCTGAACTCTGGAGACTTGTCAATGTTTTAAATAGCGGAGATAAAACAGAGACATTAACTAAAGTCAAAAGGGCAAACAGCCTGTGAGATATGAACTCTGTCTCAAAAAAGAAAAAAAAGGAAATAAACCATATAGGAATTGGCAAACAAACTGCTTTGCTCTTTTTTTTCTGAACAGATTAACAGAAGCCTTTCTGTTCCCAACAAAGCAATTCATAGCCCGTTTCCACTACAGCCACTGCTCTTTTTTAAGCAGCTCCTTCACTCCATGGTCATTCCTTCCACAATCTTACTGAACAAATTGCTTGCAACTAATTGGTTGGCAAACTGAAATTCCTCATTTTACAGGTAAAAGCATAATATTCCATCATTTGGAAAAGACTTTGCCTAAACTGAGCTGAATATCCAATATGAGAGATAAAATTAGAGGAAAAATAAAATAAATTATTTCTTCTATTTCCTTGACCTGCCAATTTTAAACATGGCTAGAAAGTGTTGGCAGTCTTTTTTTAAAGGGTGATTAAAAATAAGAAAGAAGACGAAAACTAGCAAGAGATGTTGCTGAAAGTGGGAATTTGACAGTAAAAAAATTCCTGATAGTATAATAAACGTTCTGTTGTGGAGGTACAGAGCGGAGCCAAATCTCACACTGTTTCAAGAAAAAATAAACTTCAGTCCATTTCCTCCACTTGCAGAATCACTTGCCTCCTTTCCTCTACATTTTTTAATCATGACCATGTTCAAACCAGATCTCAAACACAGCTGTACAGAGACAGCTCCGCTTATAAAAGGCCATCCATCCTTGGAGCACCAAAGCCTCAGTTTCTTTCTAGTGTAAACCAAAGGTCATCTCTAGCAAATGGAAGCGTTTCCTGAGGCTTACTTTTAGTTCGTCATGATGGATAAAATGTAAATATGCCCTTCTGTCACATAAAAAGGATAAGAAGATGTCATAATCGTAGAACAGGGCTCATTTTCAGCTGTAAAAATGGAAGAAATGTAAGCTGCATTGTTAAATCTGTAATGATAGCACTATTTCCTTCTGTAATATCTCCACATATTTAAAAAATAATGCAACATTTTTTCAAATTTCAAAGATATTATTGAAGGGACTACTGCATATCTGAAGGTAATAATAAATTCTCAGGTACCCATAATATCTGGCATGAGTCTGAAATATCCATTAAATACCTTACATGAAACTGCTTCCTGGCAGAGAAGCGAATATTCCTATTAACTAGCACTGACTGTACAATAAGCACCATTAAAGGGAGATTATAAAATTAAAATTGAATCAGTTTCATGAGATGAGTTAAAAGTAGTTTCAAGGAGTACATCTGTCCATTAATTACCCTGGAAGTGGGCCTGATCTAGCAGAGAAAATTACAGAAATGTTATTTTTTAAAGTACACAGATAATATAATTTTCCTCAGCTTTTTTCACACTTACATTTAAAGCCATGTTTAAAAATATTCCTGGATCTAGGGCAGGTAGTAAAGACAGAATGGAAGAATAAATTTCCCCTTGAGAATGATTCTTCTCTTTGATTTCAACAGGATCTCTACAAATAAAGGTGACACTGAGTAGCTGGGGAAACCCACGGTGTGTGAAACGCTGTCAAACATACTAAATAAACAGAAGAACAGGTGAAATATTTCAACTTCTATTGCCTTACAGTTATTGTAACTTTAGGTATGCTTTGAAACAGTAAAAGTACTTTCAGATGCAAGTGAGATTTCAAGTTGATGATGTCGTCTTATATAAAGAGTATTTAAATCTATTAACATGTCTACCAGTCCTGTCAGTAACACAGCACTTCCACCTATTTAACATAACACTGTTAAACTTTTGGTAACCATAGAAATAATCTTCATGGACACACATGTGCATGTTTGTGTATAATACAGGCGTACACGCACACACATGCACATACGTATAAGAAAATGTCTGCAGTAAAGTCCATTCGGATTAGTTATATGGTTACCAACAGCTACCACTCCTGAATCACTTCTCAAATGCTGCAGGTGTGTCCTGGCTTCTGCAGGCGACCAGAACAACGTGAGACTACACGCTGGTGCAGCTGTTGGTCATACACCTCATCCTCTCCCCAGGAAACCATGCTTGGAGCCACTGCGGATGTTCCTCAGAAAAAACTGCTCCCGAGACCGTGTTTCCCCAAGCTTGTGTTTTTAGCTGGAGCTCCTTGCTTTATTTCTGTCAGTCACTGACTCCTCTGTGTAATCTTTGATATCCTACTGTGGTTTTTCTTTATTTATATTATTCCATGAAGTGTGAAGAATTCATTGTTTTCCAGGAGATGATGTTTCTACCCAGCTGTGTTTTTATTTTCATTAAAACTGAGGGAGAGTCTCCAGCTGCAGGGGAAGCTGAGAAGTAAAGCAAGAAATAATATTCCAGCAGAAATGTATCTTGGAGGTACCATTCCACTTATGCAGTGGCCACAGCAGTGTAACTTCAGATACTGTGGCAGCTTTTACTTATTACATCCCAATACTCTCCACTAGAAATCATTTTCAGGCTTATTTCGTGGGTCCAGTGCTGTTTCTGCTTTATCTCAGCTCTTTTGCTTGTAAAGTTTCATGGATTTGAAATTGGTACTGTTGTGCAGAAGCTTCTGAAGAGAAGATTTAAACCACTTTACATATTTGCCACGTTTCCTGGCTTTATGTGATTCAATGTAAACCACAGCTAAGTACAGCAGTCCAAAATCTCAGCTGGTGTCAATCATATCAGGTCCTTTAAAATTAATGGAGTTGGGCTGATTTGTCTCTGCACCCAGATTTTTACCGATACAGGAAAATGGTCGTTTTATAAACATGCAAAATATGTAAATGAGTAAGCTTGCTTTGTTTAATTTTGATGCCACATGAACACTGGTTCCAAAGACAGCTGGGGCTAGTGTTCCAGATGTCATTTCACAGGCTCCAATCAACATATTATTTCAGATAAAATTTATGAAAAATTCTTTAGAAGTTGGTGAGTGAGATCCCCCTCCAGACTACGGAAGCTAGACTTTCTGTGAGGAGAAATATGAGTGACAATACACATATGTTCAAAAAAACTGTCTCTAGAGTTCGTGTCCATTGTGGACATTAACGATGTGGACTCTAAAATTTTTTTCTCAGTCTTCACCAGCAACTGCACTAGCCACACTACCCAGTTCACAGAATCCAAAGGCAGGGATTGGGAGAATGAAGAACTGCCCACCGTAGGAGATAAGGTTCGAGACAACCTAAGGAACCTGAAGGTGCACAAGTCTGTTGGACCTGATGAGATGCATTCAAGTATCCTGAGGGAACTGGCAGATGAAGCTACTAAACTACTATCCGTCATATCTGAAAAGTTGTGGCAGACTGGTGAAGTTCCCTCTGACTGAAAAAGGGTAAACATAACACCCATTTTTAAAAACGGAAAAAAGAAAGACCCAAGGAAATAGAGGCAAGTCAGTCTAATCTCTGTGCCTCTCAAGATCATGGAGCAGATCCTCCTGGAAATTATGTTAAGGCATGTGGAAAACAGAGAGGTGATTAGTGACAGCCAACATGGCTTCACTAAGGGCAAATTGTGCCCAACAAATTTGATGGCCTTCTACCACAGTGTTACAGCATTGGTGGATAAGGGTAGAGCAACTGATGTCACCTGCCTGGACTTTTGCAAAGCATTTGGTACTATGCCACACAACGTTCTTGTCTCTGAAATGGAGAGACACGGATTTCATGGGTGGACCTTTTGGTGGGTAAGGAATTGGCTGAAAGTTTGCACTCAAAGCGTTGCCGTCAATGGCTCAATGTCCGGGTGAAGACCAGTGACAAGTGGCATCCCTCAGCGGTCTGTATTGGGACCAGTATTACATAACTTCTTTGTTGGGGACATGGACAGTGCGATTCAGTACACCCTCAGCAAGTTTATGGATGACACCAAATTGAGTAGTGTGGTTCATACTCTAGAGGGAAGGAATGTCATATCGAGGGAACTTGATAGGCTTGAGAGATGGGCCTGTGCGAACATCATGAATTTCAACAAGGCCAGTGCAAAGTCCTGCACATGGGTCAGGACAATCCCAAACATGGACACAGACTGGGCAATGAGTGGATTGAGAGCAGCCCTGCAGAGGACTTCGGGGTACTGGTTGACAAGAAGTTCAGCATGACCCAGCAGTGTGCGCTCACAGCCCAGAAGACCAACAGAATCCTGGGCTGCATTAAAAGCAGTGAGGCCAGCAGGTCGAGGGAGGGGATTCTGCCCCTCTGCTCTGCTCTGGTGAGACCTCACCTGGAGTCCTGCATCCAGCTCTGGAGCCCTCAGCACAAGAAGGACATGGAACTGTTGGAGTGGGTCCAGAGGAGGGCCACAAAAATGATTCGAGGGCTGGAGCACCTCTCCTATGAGGACAGGCTGAGAGAGTTGGGGCTGTTCAGCCTGGAGAAGAGAAGGCTGCGGGAAGACCTGATTGCAGCCTTTCAGTACTTAAAGCGGGCTTATAAGAAAGCTGGGGACAGGCTTTTTAACAAGCCCTGTTGCGATAGGACAAAGGGTAATGATTTTATACTAAAAGAGGGTAGATTTAGACTGGATATAAGAAATTTTTCACATTGAGGGTGATGAAACACTGATTCTATGATTCTATGACATCAAGGCTACCTCTGCACTATGGGAGCTCCCATCCTGAAATTGCCATGTCTGACTGTGAAGCCAGGGAGGGAAGATCTGGCTGTGCACCACTTTCCCTCTCCCTCTCCCTCTCCCTCTCCCTCTCCCTCTCCCTCTCCCTTCCTGCTTTCCTCCCTCCATCCCTCTCCATGAAAAGAGAAAGAGGCAGAGAGTGCCTCAGCAAGATTTCACTGCATGCTTTAACTGGTGACCAATCCTGATGACCACTCACCTTGTCCCAGGTACCACAGTAGGTAAGTTTATCTGCTCATTGAGTAGCATTGAGTGATCTAGCCTTATAAAATAACCAGTGAGCTCAAGATCCAAAGATCTGCTCTGCCATTCCCAGGGTTAGAATCCTAATATGTGAAAGTTAGTGTTTTACAAGACAAAGAATGGAACAGTCACAAATGCAAAAAACCAAGTAGGAAACGTTAGTGAGATTCTGCAAGAGCCACTCCTTGGCTCCACTTTTGCTTAGGTGGAGAAAGGCAGACATTAAATTTGTACTTGTACTCCTGAATAAGTATGTCCTGCTTTTCAAAAATGCTGAGTCCTGCCAGATACTATGATCATAGGAGGTGGCAACTTTTCAATTCCTCTGAAAATCAAGGCACATTTACTTTGTCTAATAAGACTGCTTTTATTTTCCTCTTAACTTAAGACACCAGAGTTAGAAACTGGTGCCTTATCTGTTATTTGTAGTTTAGTTATGTAATTTTTTTAGAGGTATAGTCTTACTTTCCTAACTGTACTGTATATCTGTTTTTGAAGGCATAATTTACCAACACAGAACGTGACATAAAATTGTTTATTTCAGTAAAATTAGCAAGGGAAAATTCTTATTTTAATGGACTGTGATAATTTTACATGAACATCTAATGGAAATATTAAAGTATGAATTCATGGATTTATATATGTGTGTATGCTTAACATATCTTATAATCTGTAGGCAATAAGAAATTAACAGTTTATTTTTGTGAGGATATCTTCAGTGTTATCAATATTTCAGTAGTAAGGTTAATAAAATATGCAAAGCAAAATTTTAAATCTAAATATCCCCTCCAAATAGAGGATGACAAACTATTTTTTTGTTTTCTTACCCTTTCCTGACCATAAGAACATGTTTATTCTCATATTTAAGTAAATTAGAAAATTTGAAGAGTGGTTAATATTAATAATTTCTAGCAAGTTAGGTTTTGATGTGTTCGGAAATGTCAGGAAATGACCATTGTGGCTTCTAATTGTATATCATAGAATGGTAGAATAGTTTGGGTTGGTAGGGACCTTTAAGGGTCATCTAGTCCAACCCTCCTGCAGTGAGCAGGGACTTCTTAAACTAGACCAGGTTGCTGAAAGCCCTGTCCAACCTGACCTTTAATGTTTCCAGGGATGGTGCAGCTACCATCTGTCTGGGCAACCCGTTCCGGTGTTTCAGCACCCTCACTGTAAAAAATTTCTTCCTTCTACCTAGTCTGAATCTACCCTTGTTTAGTTTAAAACTAGTACCTCTTGTCAGATTGCAACTTAAAGCCTTGCTTAAAGTCTGTCACCATCTTTCGTACAAGCCCCCTTTAAGCACTGAAATGTTGCAATGAGGTCTCCCCGCAGCCTTCTCTTTTCCAGGCTGAACAGCCCCAACTCTCTCTGCCTCTCCTCATAGGAGAGGTTCTCCAGCCCTCTAATCTTTTATCTGAGTAAGTTCCTTTCCTGATTTCATTGTGTATCTATTATTACTTACTAGACATTTTGTTTGAACAGAGTCGTGATGACCACGATGTATTTCCCATTCTACAGATAACATTTCCCATTCTGCCATCCCTGTTCGGGCAATCTGCTTTGCAAGCAGCACTCATAATTTAACTGAGTGGTAGCATTTCACTAAAATAATTTACTGTTTATCAATCAAAAAGACAGACTTTAAAAAAGACAAGCAGACTCAGTTTGCTCCTTATTTTCTTCCCTTCTGAGAAGTGGGATTTTGAACTGCATGAGAGTAGTGGACAAAGACATTATCTAGCAATCAGGCAGTCCCATTGACCTTCAAGGGGAGGAAAGAAAGCATGTTATAACTTTAAGTGCAACCCACTCACTAGCCTAATAGAGAAAGAGGCTACATACACAGCAGCTCCACAGGACACATGATTTCCTCCCACTACTTTAATCGAGATAAAGTGGGACAAACAATGTTAACTGCCACCTGCAGTAGAAATAGGTGTTTCGTAGGAGGAAGGAATAACAGGATGGCAATGCTACATTACTTGCCTTTTCTCCCAGCAACGAAAGGCAGAAAATGATAAAATGAGACCAAATGTGTTTCACACTGATACTGTAAAAACAGTTGTATCTTGAAGTTAAGAAACATTATCTTCACTATTCTTCTGACTGAAATGTAGTAGCTCCGGTTTTGTTAACCTTAAAAAAAGCACTAGACAGCAACCTATAAATAGCACAGTGGTTTTCAACACAGGACAACTGCGAAGAGTAGCCCTTCGCAAAATTCTTGTACAAAATGATCAGTGAGGACACAAGGATTAGTTTCCGGGAAAAAGAATCTATTGCCAATTGACCAGATGAAATTCATAGTGAAGTCCACAGTATATATATGGATAGTAGCAATTGCTTCTGATTTCTCTACCAACACCTTGACAGTGTATACAATGTGAGGAGAATGTATCTGGAGCACAGAAAAGTGATACTGATTTAAACTCTGAAGCGATTTCTGGTGTTTGAAAATAAAAGAGCAGAATTCAGCTCTTGAGAGTAAGGTAATTCTTGAGAAGTCAACAAGAAAGGAATTAGAGTTCTCAAACTGAAAGTGTATGTTGACAATAGAAAAAAGAATAATACGTAAAGTGAATGGGGAAATACTGATTTAAGGATGATTCAATGGTATAGACAGTGGAAGAACAGACAAAAAAAACAAGCCTGGAGAAGAGGAAGCTGCGGAGAGACCTCATTGCAGCCTTTCAGTACCTGAAGGAGGCCTATAGGTAAGATGGGGAAAATATTTTTAGCAAGGCCTGTTGCGATAGGACGAGGAATAACGGCTTTAAACTAAGGGAGGGTAGATTCAGACCAGATATAAGGAAGAAATTTTTTACAGTGAGGGTGGTGAAACACTGGAACGGGTTGCCCAGAGAAGTAATGGAGGCCCCATCGCTGGAAACATTCAAGGTCAGATTAGACGAGGCTCTGAGCAACCTGGTCTGGTTGAAGATGTCCCTGCTCACTGCAGGGGGGTTGGGCTGGATGACTTCTAATGGTCCCTTCCAACCCAAAACGTCCTATGTTTCTATGAAATCAGAGAATCTGTTACTGACTAGAATGTCCTACTTGTCACACAGGTCACACTGATGTTTATTTAGATAAATGCAATAGTGCTCAACTACCAAATGGAAAGAAACAAACTGGATAGAGAGCACAAAAATCTTAATTAAAGAGGGATGGTATCATAGCAGAAAGTAACCAGAGGGGTGTGCAACGAAGCACTCCAAGAGTATAAAATAATCCCAGTGTCAAAGGACATTATGTTGGAAAAACAATTCTTGCAAGATAGCTTAATCACAGTGTGAAATCTACTTTCCAAAATACTCTTCAGTTGCAAACAGAGGGTTCGCAGTGAACGTCAAGAGAGAAGAATATAGTGCCAGAGAAAATAACAGATGAACAAAACTATTAAAAAAGCAGAGCTGGAGATAAGGTTGGAGGTGTAGTTGATGAAATGAGTAGGGAAAAGGGAATATTTGGAGGATTCAATGTCTGATAAAAGTCACGTAAGAGGAAGAAAACATGTGAAGGATGGTGAGGTAGCAAGAAAACAGAGAAAATAACGTTAGAAGGGAGAAAAGCCCTGGCTCAGAACTAAAGGCTATTTGACTGTTGCAGTGTTATAATTTAGATAACTATTCATATATATATATGTACAGTTTTATAATATTTGCCACTGTATAATACATTTACCGTGGGCCACTGCCTGGGCTTAAATTCTAACTTGTTAAGTGTTCACACTGTTTGATTACTAAGCTTTTAAGCATCTATTTTGAAATCTCTGGAGTCATCAAGTCAAACCTGCCGTCCATGTCGAGCTCCAATGCACACAGTGAATGGACAGTCTCAGCTCTTATTTGTCCTTTCCCAAGAGAGAAGAGGACATGGCTACAGGAGCACTTCCCATCCTTCCTATTCATGGGAGACAATTGCTAATTGCCTCTTCTCTAATCTGAGACCACTGCAGAAACAGAAAGGCCTTCCAGGCACAGAGCAGAGGAAGAGGACAAGTGTGATCAGGTTCCTGTCCCAGCTGGCAACTAATTTCACAGCATCCAGGCTGACATCCAAGCCCCATCGTGCAAAGTCTTCATTCCCACACCACTCCTGAGAACTAACCAGCAATCTCAGTGATCAAGAATAAGGGCTAAACCCAAACTCTTAAATGCAGCCATCTGTAACCAGAAAACTATGCAGGTCTGAGCCGAAAAGTGACAGTTACTAATGGTTGCCACAACCTGGAGAATCTGCTGTCATCTGCCTCCCTGCTGACATTGGAGGCATTTCCACCTGGTAAGGACACAACCCACACCTGAACCTTTGCGCAAAAGCAGGATGTAAACAGAGCCACAGATTAGGATAATGAAACAAAATTAGTGCTCCTGTCCAGTGACAGCTTGGGAGTGAAGGCTGCCAGGGATATATAAGTAGCTCAGCCTGCACCTCGGTAAGGACCAGTGCAATCACATCTTGCAGTATTAAAATGTTATCTGATACTTTTTCCTTTTCCTGCGGTGGACAAGATGACAGCACATTGCAGTTCTGCCTTTTAAGGTGCTAGTGTTGAACACAAGTCTCCATAGCTTGCAGATAGCACAGGCTCTGTGCAGAGTGCAAGTCCAAATAGTAAGCTTTGTTGCAAAGAGCTGGATGCTCGGAGGGATTTACATCAAATCAGCCAGTGTCTCTTCCCTTAGCAATGCACCCTGCTTAAGCATTTATTTCGGTAGCACTATTTTTGAAACTTAGAAATGCAGAAAAAAACCACAATTATGAATGTTTCTGATATTCTGAATAATGTATCTGATTACTTAAATGTAGTTACGTATTTTCCTTTTTTTCTTGTTTCTCTTTGGATTACTTAACAAAGTAACAGCTGAATTTTTACTTTCCTAATATTTAGTGACCTTTCAGACACTTGTCTTTTAAGTGCATTGAAGAGTAACTGTTATGAAGCCAACTGCATATTTTTAAACAACTTCAACCTTTTATTCCCTTTTGTAATGAGCAAAGGACTCAAAATGCTGTTTTGTGTTGCACCTAGGGCATTCTCAAAAGCTTTATAGAAGCCTGCACACAATGATTATCGAGTATTTCCAAATATATGATAATTCAGTGTCTACAGTCTCCCACAGAGCCTTGTCTCTGTCTTTCTCTTGCTTTCAACAGGAAAAAATCCTGCTGCTTCTCAGGAAACAACCCAAATACAGTCATGGTTTATAATGATATACCTTTTTTGCTAAAAAGGATAAACAAAGATTGAAAGTTTTACATGCCTCGCACTCAGAGGCAAATGCAACAAGATGCGCAACATAATACCAGATCACACATTACTGTATGGATTACTTTGCTTTAATATCCAGATGTATTTGCAAATGCTATTTACATAAGTAATTTTAATATCCTACGCAAGGTTTTTGATAATGAATGCCTCGTTCAAATCTCCTATATAATTATTGGAGCTGAAATAAGTGACCTAATTTTTTGAAGTACCAAGGATGATGTCATTTATTTGAATGTTCATAAGAACTTTTGGGCATACATTTAGGTCGATGTTTGTTTAAACCTTAGTGTCATAAATGATATTCAAATTATTTATGTAATCTGACATTCATAAATAACAAATTGTTCCTCTGTTTCAAATATCTATGTTTGCCCAGTCACCAAAGCTAAATGCGTATTTAAAACACCTTTTAAACTAATCTGCACTGCATGGAGACATGTTTCTAGCCTAGCTCATTCCCTAATCATTTTACCTTTTTAAGTCCAACATGCAGTTTTTGTACCTAACATTGCAAGAACTGACTCACTGAACAAGAAATATGTGTACCTCACTAGATAACACAGGGTTCTTTAAAGTAGTGAGGTGTTTTTTTCCAAAGAAATATTATTAACTAGTCCCCTTGAAGGGGGGGAGGAATTTGAATAGAGACATTTCCCATCTGACTAAACTGTTGAAATGGTTTAGCTCAACTGAAAGCGGAGAAGTTGTTACACCTTTGCATTCAAGCAAAGTCATATCAAAGTCAAAAAGTGTTTATTTTTCCAACGCTTTCTTTGTGAATACAGAGGCATCCCTCCCATGCCTCACTTTCTGGATGGTACACTTTCTGAAATCCTATTTCCAGACTTGCGCATGCTTTGAAACTCCCAACAGCATATTCTGCTGTGTTAACCCAGATTATGCTCCACAGTTCCTTTTCAGTAAAGAGAAAGGCCCTGCGCCTTATCACTAAGCTTACCCTGGAGACAAGGTCCTGGAGATCATGTCCTCCATGATCTAAAGATCTATTTCACATTATGAAACTAAAAGCAGTAGGAAGGGATAGTCTCTTTCATGGGCCCTGGACACAGCTGATAAAATCAACTTAGCCTGGATGGGAAACCATCTCCCTGAATTAGAAACAGTGTGAGGCATAGGCTTTGCTTTGCAGAGATCTGGTTTGTCGTGGTACGGTTATGCGGATAAAGCAAGATGGAGATATGTCCCTTCATACACAAAGTTCATGAAAGGAAAATCTGCATTTGTATAGCATCCAGCACATGGAGTCTGTAGTCTAGGATTGAGGGCTTATATATATTATAAAATTCTGGATTAATATTATTATCAGCATTAACAATAATATCAGGCAGCCCACGTAGCTCACATAACTTCTATTAAATTACAGATTGTTAAATTATTCTGTGAGGGTCTTTTAGATCGCTTGAGCATAGGATCAAAATACTAAAAAAATTACTTCAAGACAAGTCTCCCTCACTGAACTTATTCTGTGCTCTCTTATCTGGGTGCTCAAAGTGTGGCCACAATATTTAGTGAATGAGTTTGATCAGGCTAAGTATTCACATAAGCTTATTAAAGTATTTTTTTTTAGTTCTTTCCCATTTTATTGATAGCATTTTAAACCCAGAAAGGACCATTGCAGTCACCTGTGCTAAAGACCATCACAACACAGCCAATAGGTCTTCTTGGAATGAATTCCTACTTCACTTCAAATAAGTAGTGTAACGATACAGCAAAGCTTTTTGAAAAAGCTATTTCAAAAAATATCCAATTTAATATTCAAAATTCCAAGTGTTATGGAGGCCATCATAACCTTTGAATAGCTGTTTCTATGGATAATTACCCCTCGCAATTAAAAATGTGTGAATAGAGCCTGAATTTGAAGTTTCAGCTTCCAGCCAGAGGATCTTCATGCATCTTAGTTGAAAGCAAGCCTTTTCAATCATCAAACTGCTGTTCCACACTTATGTGTGTGAAAGCCATGATTAAATCACCTTTTACACTGTTTTTTTTTCTTAAAGAAATAGACTTAACTCTTTCAGTCTCTTCCTACAGTGTATATTTTAATTAGTTCTAAATGGTATTATGACATTCCTCTGGGTCTTCATTGCTGTTTCAGTTATCTTTCTTAGACTGTGGATGAATGGACACTGGGAACACTTTTTCAACTCAAAATAGGCTGTGGCCAAATGTTTTACAGACTGAAATAAATACAACCCAGTTATACCAACTCGAATCTGAGCAATTTTATCCTTGCATTTTATGATCAGTTAATGTTTCTTTGTCGATACTCAATACTTTTTCATCCAGTGAAACCGTTTTCAGTCAGGAAGTTGCTATCTGCGATTCTGTAGAATTAAAATACTTTCTGCACTTTGCACATATTTCAAAGGAGTTGTCTATGCTCCTTCTCTATTTTTCCCTGTATTTTAGAGATAATCTTTTGAAAAGACAAGTTTCTAGCACTATATCTGTGGTGTCATAAACTCTATTGTACAGAGATCTGACTCTAGGCCACTAACCCAATTGTTACAGATCGGATAATTCATAATTAATCAATAATAACTCAATGTTTTTAGTATGTAGGAGAAAGAAAACAACCACGAAGCACAAGCCAGAAAGAAAAAATGAGTAGAAACAAGCTTTATTCTAAAATTATCCTCCTCTAACCACCATGCTGCTGGTTCTGTAAACACCCCAACCTGGTGCTCATGTTACCAAACTGCTCTGGAAGACAAAAAATGCTCTGAGACTGTTATGTATAACCATGCAAATATTTTCAAAACAAGGAGAAAGAGAAGTTCTCAAAACTGTCAGTTCATTTTGCAAAGCCTGGTGGAACAAATACAGATCAGAAGTCTAGACATGCCTGTACTCTAGATAGCCTGGAGTTTCCTGAAGATTTACATATTCTAGAAAAAAGTCACCTCTGTCTCAAGCTAGTAATTTAGAGCAATTTTTGAGGTGTCTGCTTTCTATTAAACGTCAACCCAAGACTGGAAAAGTAATTAAACGATCCAGATGCCTAGACAATGAACATTTCAGAGTCTAAAGTTTTAGAAACTACCAAGTAGTTTCAGAATTCAGGGAATGCTACTTCTGCAGTGTCTCAGACCGAACTGCACAAATCTCTAGCTGCTTTTAAAACTCTTTGCCTTCATGGCATCTATGTAATATGCAAAAGTGAATCTTAATTTAGTGATTGCAATGAGAGAGTAACAACTCACATTAGAGAGATTCAGGTTTCTCTCAAAAAACTAAAATAATTTCATTTTTAGCAAAACATTAGTCTACAAAATTGAATAATCTTTTTTTTCATTTTGTTGTAAATATTGTAACAGTCCCAATTCTTGAGCATATTAGCCTCAAAAAGAACCACTGTTTTTATTTAAAATAGGAAAGATTAAGATTTAGCAATCTTTTTTCTTTTTCTTTTAAAAAAATAAACAAAATAAATTTTATCTTTAATCCTTACTAATGCTGCCTTAACAATGAGCATGACAGTTCTCTCTGAGCAGTAGTTATTTACATTATTTCTGACAAGGATGTCATCTTGCACTGGTATGCTAGAAGCCATGAATTACTGGTTGCAGAAAAAATACAAAATCTTTCTAGGTGTTTTCTGCTGAATATTAGCTAAACAATCCAAAACCACTGTGTGAAAACATTAACAAAACTTATTCACTTTAAAAAGACAAAAAGATATTTCTGCAAATTTAATACATATATTACATTTTATTTCACAGAATCACAGAATCACAGAGTGGTAGGGGTTGGAAGGGACCTCTGTGAGTCATCTAGTCCAACCCTCCTGCTGAAGCAGGGTTACCTACAGTAGGCTGCACAGGACCTTGTCCAGGTGGGTCTTGAATATCTCCAGAGAAGGAGACTCCACAACCTTCCTGGGCAGCCTGTTCCAGTGCTCCGTCACCCTCAGAGGGAAGAAATTCTTCCTCATATTCAGACGGAACTTCCTGTGCTTCAGTTTGTGCCCATTGCTCCTTGTCCTGTCGCTGGGCACCACTGAAAAGAGTCTGGCCCCATCCTCCTGACACCCACCCTTCAGATATTTGTAAGTATATATAGGTCCCCTCGCAGCCTTCTCTTCTTCAGGCGAAACAAGCCCAGCTCCCTCAGCCTCTCCTCGTAGGACAGATGTTCCAGTCCCCTCATCATCCTTGTAGCCCTCCGCTGGACTCTCTCCAGTAGCTCC